>Ga0114932_10002013_pt1 | contig 22200 bp, 24 predicted proteins | sample 2SBtaG_2_FD_87286 | JGI IMG/M metagenome (GOLD analysis project Ga0114932, IMG submission 87286) | Deep subsurface microbial communities from Kolumbo volcano to uncover new lineages of life (NeLLi) - 2SBTROV12_ACTIVE470 metaG | ecosystem: Environmental > Aquatic > Marine > Volcanic ...
AACTGTTAACAACAAACCATGCTTACATCAGTTCAGGAGAAGATTTAATGATACAGGAAAACAAGCGTAAATTAGCTCACATACTTTTATTATCGTTTTGTATATATCTTACACCTCAAACCACAATCAGCCAAGATGATCAAGATATTGATATTGTCAATGAAGCTATTTATAAAAAAGAACATAAAAAACAAATAAAAACTCAACCCAAAAAAGCTAAAACCTCCAAAGAAACATCCAAAAAAGTGGAAAAGCCTCAAGTGGATGATATTTCTACCAAAGAGTTTCCCAAAGACATTGACTACAGCAAGCGACTATCTCTGCATGAAGAAAAAAGAAAAATTAATAATATTCACGTTATAGGTAATAAAGTTATTACCAAAGACTCTATTATTAGTAAGCTACCACTTAAAGTGGGTGATATCTTTAGTGTTAACTATACTGCAGGCATGATTAAAAATTTATATAAACTCGGATATTTTCATCAAGTAAAAATTTATGCCGAGTCTATTGGTGATGATCAAATTGACCTATATGTCGTTGTTGAAGAAAAACCAAGATTTAAAGAAGCAACATTTACAGGGAACAAAGCTGTAACAAGCAAAGAGCTCAATGAAGAACTCAAAATTTCAACCGTTGCAACTTTGGTAAAAGAAGAATTAACAGCACTTATTTCAAAAATCAAAAAACTTTATCAAAAGAAAAATTATCATAACACCCAAGTAACTGGAACAATCGTTCCGCTTGAAAAAGGACAAGTCTCTGCAACCTTTGATATTAAAGAAGGTAAAAAGTCATACTTGACACGTATTTCCTTTAAAGGAAATCAAAATGTTTCAAGCAAGCGATTAAAACGCATTATTTTCTCAAAAGAAGATTGGGTTCTTGGTATGATCGATCGATCGGGTACATATAATCCTGAAATGATCGAGGGTGATAAAGCAATGATTGAAGATGGTTACAAGAGTAATGGCTTCATTAATGCAAAAGTAACTGATGTCGATGTAGAAAAAGATCGAGATGGTAACTTTCATATCACGTTTACGGTTCATGAAGGTGAACGTTATATGATCAAGTCTGTTGAAGCTCCAGGCAATGACATTTTATCAGAAGATCAACTCAAAATGGTAATTCCTGTCTTTCCTGGCCAATGGTACTCAGTTGAAAAAATAAGAACAGCTCTTGAAAACTTAAAGCTTATCTGGGGAGAGCATGGTTATATATTTGCTGACATTGAACCAATCATTGATACTGATGATGAGAAAAAAGTCGTAACCATTAAATTCCAATCTGATCTAAAAAACCAAGTATACCTTAACCGACTAACCATCAAAGGTAATCAGAAGTCTAAAGATAAAATCATTCGAAGAATTATCCTACTTGATGAAGGTGAATTAATCTCAAATCAAAAAATGGACGTTTCAAAATCACGAGTAAGTCTGTTAAATTACTTTGACCAAAAAGATGGTGTCAGCTGGAAAACAACAAGAATTGATGATACTCATGCTGATCTTGATCTTATCTTAAGAGAAGTCAAAACAGGACACTTCCAATTTAACCTTGGATATGGTGGATCTCCAACTAACAAACAAACTCCACAAACAGGTCTTAACTTTAACTGTAGTACTGGTGATCGTAATCTCTTTGGATCAGGAGTTGCAGGTTCGCTTCTTGCAGAAATATCTAAAAAATATCGTGCCTTTAATGCAACGATCATGAATCCGTGGCTGTTTGACAAACCTATTCGAGGAAACTTAAATGGGTATATTAAAAAGTTTGAAGATGAAAACTTTAAAATCGCAAAAAACAGTCCTTTACAACAAAGTGTTGGTGGCGTTTTAGGACTTGGTTATATGATTCCTCGACTCAATGGAATTTTACTTGAAGGACAACTTCACTATGAACGAATTACCTTTGATAGAAAAATTGAAGCTGCAGGAACACTCACAGCTCCCAACCAATCTATTGCTCAAAGTATTATCAACAAAAATTTCCAAGAAGGAAGTCAGGTCACGTTTGGTTTAAATATTAATCAAGACAAACGCAATGGTGCTATGTTTGCAACTAATGGACACCAGTGGAACTGGTTGTTGAGATTAACAGTACCAGGATCTCGCGAAACATGTGACAGCGAAGAAGAGTCAAGCTGTGAAACTCCAAACAACTTACAAAAAAACTCTCGCTTCCAATACTTTAAATCAGAATTTGATGTCTCATGGTATACCCCACTTATTGGAGAGCATGATCTGGTATTAGGAATTCATGCTAATGCTGGATTTATTTATAGATTTAAAGATAAAGATGTTCCATGGAGAGACTTATATCACATTGGTGGACCAACAAGTGTTCGTGGTTATACCTTTGGTCAGGTAGGTCCAAGCTGGCATGATACCTCACTTGGTAGTAAAAAAGGTTTTAATGTTAATGTTGAGTTTACCACACCACTTAGCTCAAACCTTAATACAAGAGGTGTTATATTCTATGACGGTGGTGCTGGTTGGGATACTCCTTACTTTGATGAACTCTGTGCACAAAATAAAAATTTTGGCAGAGAACTTAAAAACAATAACTTCTTCTATAGACATAGTGTAGGTATTGGAATACGTATCAAGTCACCTTCACCAATGCAAGTTGATTTTGGTATTAAATTAAATCCTGCAAAAATGTTTAAAAAAGAACTTACTCAACTGCACCTATCTGTAGAACATCAATTCTAGACACTACTTTGTATCATATGGTATAACATTGATAAAAGTAGGAATGAAATGAAAAAGATTCATTTATTTGCATTGCTGATTTGTATAAATGTTATATTTGCGATTTTGCTTATATATAAACAAAATCAGATAATATCACTCCGTTATCAGATACAAAAACTACAAGATCATAAAGAACAACTCGTTCAACAAAAAAAAGATCTGTATTATCAACTGCACAAAGAGCAACAATTATCACATGTTAAATCTTTTGCGACTGATACACTACGCATGAAACCTATTTCTATAAAAGAAGCAAAGGCCTTATCATTAAGGAATGGTTTATGAATCATGCACATAATTATATGCGATCTGTTATTGTTGTTTTTCTGTTTAGTATGTTGTATGCAACAATTATCCTAAATTTATATTTTATCCAAATCAGACAAGCTCCATTTTTCAAACATCTTGGTGACAGGCAATATAATGTTACGGTACAAACATATCCTCAAAGAGGAAATATTTTTGATCGAAATAATAATCCTTTAACAATTAATAAAGATAGTATTTCTGCATTTATGCTTCCTAAAAAACTTGATGCTCCTGCAACACTCATACCTTTCTTGCAGCAACACTTTCCTCAAGCATACCAACGCTTTGAAAGCAACGTTTCTAAAAGCTTTATGTTTATTAAAAGAAACTTATCAGATCAAGAAATTCAACTTGTTGAGCAAAGCAACCTGTCAGATATACACCTATTAAAAGAATCAAGTCGATTTTATCCTTATGAATCTCTTGGAACTATTGTTGGTATTACCGATCTTGATAATAATGGCCTGTTTGGCTTAGAACAACAATACAATAATGCCTTACAAGGAGCACCAACCACATACCATTTACAAAAAGACGCCAAGATTAAACATTTTTATTTTTCCAAAGAAACAACAGAACAAGGTGTAGAGCCAGAATCTATTAATTTAACCATTGATGCTGATCTTCAATTTAAGTTTCAAGCTATTCTTAATGAAACAGTACAGCACTGTGATGCAAAAGAAGCTGGAGCTTTGGCACTTAATCCTGATACAGGTGAAATTATTGCCATGGTTTCATATCCCCACTTTGATCCAAATAACACCAAAGATTTAGATATTGAAACAACAAAAAATCGCCCTATAGCAGATTGCTTTGAAACAGGATCTGTCATTAAAGTATTTGCAGCACTAGCAGCACTAGAAGAAGAAGTCGTTACGCTTGATGAAGTTATTGATTGTGAATCAACTAAAGAAACCAAGCTTGATAATATTAAAATACGCACTGTAGTACCACATGGTCAAATACCATTTATTGATGTCATTAAACTTTCTAATAACATCGGTACCGTCAAAGTAACCAAACGACTTGGATATGACCTCTATGATTACTACAAGTTACTTGGCTTTGGAGAACTCACAGGTGTCAACCTAGCAGGAGAACAAAAAGGATTTGTCAATCATCCATCCAACTGGTCTGCATACTCAATTCAATCACTTTCGTACGGCTATGAAATCACCACAAGCCTTTTACAACTTGCACGAGCATTTGCTCTGATTATGAATGGTGGATACTTAGTCACACCAACTCTTATCAAAACAGATAACATTAAAAAGTATGGTCCTTGTATTTCTGCAAAAACAATTCAAGATCTACATACCATTCTTGAAGAAACAGTACAAACAGGAACAGGAAGACGTGCAAAAATTGCAGGATACAAAGTTATTGGAAAAACAGGAACATCTAACTTACTTCAACATGGTGCCTATGATGATCATAAACATCTTTATACTTTTATCGGAGGTGTTGAAGCAGATGATTATAAACGAGTTATTGTTGCGTATGTTAAAGAATCAAAATCTGTCTCTTATTCATCCTTAGTAGCTGCACCATTGTTTAGAAAATTAGCAGAAGCAACACTTTTACATGATCAAATATTTATAACAGAATAACAAGGAAACATTTGTGAAAAAATTATTATATCTATGCATACTCAACTTTTCATTTTTGATACAGGGATCGCAACGACCACCTCACAAGGGACGAGTACATGTCTCTGATGCTTTTCAAGCTGCATATGATGGATCAATGGTAAATTGGACGACCTGTAAAATCAGAAAAGCCTTAGATGAGAAATTTGATGGTGAAGGCAACACCCTACTTCACTGGGTATATGATGAACAAGTCGCTCAAGCAGTTATATCAGTAACTAGCCCAAACGAATTCAAAGCATTGTTAAAACATCATAACAATAGAGGCAATACACCAATTCATGAAATATGTCACAGACGTCACCCTAAGTTATTACGATACATGCTAATGAGAGCAAAACAACACAAGATATCACATATAGTTAATAGTCAAAATCAGGAGTTTGGTGATACTCCTTTACATGTTGCAGCAGCTCATGGCAATGTAGAAATGGGTGAAGTTTTGAGGCAATATGGAGCTAATACATCACTCACAAATTTTAAAAGTCGAAGAAGAAGACCTGAAACAGCTCAAGATACTGCTGCAAGACTTGAATATAGAAAATTTGAATCCATGTTAGCTAACACACCTAAAAAGGAAGTTTAATGCGTTATATTATTTGTTTACTAGCATTGTCCAATATACTAATAGAAGCTTCATCAATAGAGAAGCCAAAGCACCATAAAAAAGCAACTCCTGCAAAAATTGCTACTCCAGCACTACTTCCTCTCGATGAACATGGATATACAGAAGTCCATCATGCAGCACGACATAATGATGCAGATAGACTCGAAGCTTTTTTACATCTTGCACAACAACGAGGTACTTTAGCAGAAGAGTTAAATCGTGAATCTGGGTATAACAAATATAAACGCAGAACCTTTAAAGATAAACCTGAAGACCTCGTTCATGCTAAAGAAGACTAGGCTGCAATTAACAACTACAACTACAGCAACCGTAGAAGCGGAAGTTCAATGTGATTCACATGAACTACTTGATAGACAAGTTGCAGTTACTGCAGAGCCAAAACCTACACCTCGAGGCAACTGGACTGTGACATCAAGCCGTCTTAGTGCCGAAGCACAAGCATGGCAACCAGCACCTGCCGCTCCTGCTCCACAAGAATTTCAAGCCTGTACTCACTACTGTTACCAATATTTAAGAGGTCTTACTGCAGAACAAAGACATCATCAACAACGAGTTGATCAACTCGTTGTTGAATCTATAGCTAAATTACAAAAACCTGGAAGCTTTTAAAGCCTAATATATTATGTTAATGAATACTCAATATTTGGCTCTTGTATTCCACACAGTTGATATACATCTGAACCAAATACAGTTTCTTGTTCAACTAACATATCTACCAAGGTAACTAGCTGATCTTTATGAATTGTTAAAATATCAACAGCAATTTGTCTGCATTCATGAATAATTTTGGCAACTTCTTTTTGTAGCTTAGTTGCAATCTCATCTGGTAGATGAACTTGTGCATTAACATACTCTGAGAAAGTAACATCTTTAAATTCTTCAGTCATTCCATAGACCATCACCATTTCTGTTGCAAGAGCTCTTGCAGCCTTAAGATCTGAGCTTGCACCAACTCCACGCCCTGCAAAGATCATCTCTTCTGCTACACTGCCAGCTAACTTAACAACAATCTCAGCCTTTAACTCTTGCTCAAATTGATGATATGATTCTTTATGCATACCAAAGGTAATCCCAAGCGCACCCCCTCGTGGAGTAATCGTCACTTTATGTAATGGCATAGCATCTTTTTGCAGTACACGTGCAAGCGCATGTCCTGCTTCATGAACAGCTGTTTGCCAGTATTCTTCATCTGAAATATTCATACCCTTTGTCTCACGCCCCAGATTAATGTAATCACGAGCATGATCAAGATGCAACATTGAAACCTTTGTAGCTCCATCTCTGAGTGCTATAATCGCTGCTTCATTAATTAAGTGAGCAAGATCTGCCCCAGAATATCCAGGAGTACCACGTGCAATCTTATACACATCTAGATTGTCCTCTGCTTGTACTGATTTTAAATGCAGCTCTAAAATTTTATATCGATCATTCACAAATGGCGCTGCTATTTCAACTTTACGATCAAATCTACCAGGACGTGTTAATGCACTATCAAGTACATCAGGTCTATTAGTTGCTCCAATAATAACAATTGGATCTTTTTGCTGCTCAAATCCATCCAATTCTGCAAGCAATTGATTTAATGATTGACCTGATTCTGAGATTTGCGAAGACATTGATCTTTTTCTTCCAATACAATCAATCTCATCAATAAAGATGATGCATGGAGCTTCTTGCTTTGCAATCGCAAATAAATAACGAATGCGAGCTGCTCCAATACCAACAAACGCTTCTTCAAATTGTGATGCGTTTACATATAAAAATGGACAAACAACTTCTCCTGCAAGTGCACGAGCAAGAAGTGTTTTACCATTTCCAGGAGAGCCATGTAACAATATGCCTTTTGGAATCTTTGCTCCAATTTTTTCAAACTGTTCAGGATCTTTTAAAAACATAGCAACATCCATCAGATCTTCTTTTGCTGTTTGAAGTCCTGCAACATCCTCTAATACTGTTTTTATCTCTCCTGGCCTAAAAATGCGAACTGGAGTTCTTGAGAATGCATACATATTTTGATCAGAAGATTCATCTTCTTCATCTTCTGTCTCTTCTTCAACACTTGGTAGATACTTCATCCATTTATTACGTGTTACATATGCAAGAAGTACTGCTGCAGCACTTGAAGAAACAACAACTTCTCTATTCGAGTACAAAAACTTTTTAATATCTTCTGCATACATATTGTAACTTAATGCTGAAAGCATTCCAGTTAAGCAGATTCCTGGATACTGTTTTAATGTTTGCATAGATTGCTCTAAAAACATTCTAGAAAAATCTACATATTCTGTTTTTAACTGAAACTCACCTTTGTCTTTTTTAGGATTTGTTTTAACTTTATTGGTATATAAAGATACCTCAGTAAAAAAAGCAAAGAAAAATAAGGGAAGGAAAAATTTATTAGACATACGGCACCTTATGGTATACGGATATTTTAGAAAACTGCTTGCATAAAAAATAATATAAAACCAGTCAGAAAACAACTAAAAATTAGACCCTTCCAAAAAAATCAATTTTCAAATTATAAAAAAAAATGATATATGGTATGGTAGCTGCAAGCATGCAAAACAACCTTGTTTAAAGGAATAAAGTAATGAAATATAAAATTGCATTTATGAGTCTTTGTATTTTTTATAATGCAACTCTTCTTAGTTTTGATGAACACACTGGTCAAATGTTTATGTTTACAAGACCCATTTCAAACTCAATCAGCATTCATCAAGCTGCTTGGACTGACTTTGCCTATGAAAAGCATAAGCTTGGATCAGGCATTCAAGTATACCCAATATATGCCCAATCCTTTGAAAATCTAACAAGTCCTGAATATTTCTTATTTGATCACAAACGTGAACTAACTATTCGGGGAGGAGATGCCCCATCTGTTTTTACATTATACCCAACTGGTTACAAAGCTGAAACTCCTGACCAAGATCATATCACTACACAAAGCTTCAATCGTGATATTTTAGGACAATGGCTAAATGAAAATGAAGTAGAAAATTCATCATACACATTTAATCCATCTCAACGACAAGCTGGTGGTGTTATAGAGTTTAATCAAGATTTAAAAAAATTTATTGATACATCTCTGCTTGAACTTTGGTATGTCTCTGTCAAACTTCCGATCACCTATGTATCAAACAATATTGGATTCTCAGGAGATGCAAAAGCTCTGCAAGCTTTAAGCAACAACAACTTTCAATACATAAATGTATCAGCCTGTGATATCAGCTTCACTCGACCAACCAACTTACAAATTATGATTGGTTCAAAATATTTAAATGAAAATGAATTACAAATTATCTCAAGTATGGGAGTTATTGTTCCCCTTGTTGAGCAAAATAGTAATAGATTTTTATTTGAACCTATTCAAGGATTTAATTCACACTTTGCATTCCACTCACAAATGTTATTACAATTCCCTTTGCTCAGAAGTGATGATCTTGCACACTCAAGCGTCTGCTATTTCTTATCTTTTGAAAATACATTTTTAGCACGTAACAAACAGCTCAGAACATATGATTTAAAAGGAAAACCATATTCTCGATACCTCAAAGTACTCGATATTCATAAAAATGAAATCGTTCCTGCAATGAATGTTTTAACACTGCGCTCACGTGTTGAACCGTTTAATATTTTCAATGGTGCAACAGGCTTTAGAGTAAAGTTTGATGATCATATGGGAGAAATTGGTTATGAGCTTTGGGCACATGGCACCGAAGTTGTCACCGTAGAAAATAAGTTTGAATCAGATTGGCAAGATGATCGTTATGGTATTGCACTCATTAATGAAGATGGTGTTTTATCATTCATCGATCCAGTTGATGGAGTACTCAAACCAATACCTGCAGGACAACCAGGACAAACTGCAAGCAACAGTACAATCAATCATGTAGGAACCCCTGATGGATTAATTTCATGTTGCTCTCCTGACGGTCTTATCTTTACGCAAAAAAATAAATATATCACACTTGAAGATTTAGATATTCTCTCCGCTGCTGCTCGTAGTGCAATCACTCACCGAGCATATGCAACGATCACCCTCGGGCAAAAAGGTAAACATAGAGATTTCTTTGCAAATCTTGGATTGTACATTGAAGCATCTCAAAATAACGCAGCTCTTTCTATGTGGGGAGGATGGGCTAAATTTGGAATTACCTTTTAATCTATAATGTAAACATGTATCATACATTACATGAAACATATATATACTATTTACCTTACCCTATGCATCAGTACTACTTTATTTGCACCCAGTGAAAGAAAAAGTAATCAATTTGATGATTTGCGAACATGCAATCGACAAATTACAAAACATGTTACTCGAAGATATCACCTAGGTCAGAGAAGCTTTGACCATGTATATGATGCACTAAGAACTAAACCCCACACAAAGCGCCCCAAACCGCACATTTTTCATACAAAACAATGTAAATTAGGTTGAGTTGTTGGATTAGCTTTTATTAAATCATCTTGAGTATAAGTTACCTTACCTTTTCTCCAAGATCTTTTCATTTCTTCAGTAACTCTATCTGGTACAGAAGCACACTTACCAGCAACACTATCTTCTGGTATAACTACAGCAGTATGATGAGCTCCAAATTGTCCAAGCTCTTGCTTTGCCATATCTCTTCTTGCTTGACGACTTAATGAAGCATCTCTTGTTGAAGATCCCGTACCAGGTCTTTCATCCACTCGACCTCTGCGAGGAGGAGTTATTGTAGGTACCCCAGTATGTCTTGAGTTGGTAGCCATTAACTTCTTTTCTGTTCGAGTTGGTGATCCTTCTCTTACTGTTCCAGACGTATGAAAACCAGACTCTAATTGTGCTAATTGTTGAGCTAACAACAGTTTTCTTTGCTCAAGCATTTGCTCTCTTGTTAACCCCTCGTTACCTGTTGGGGTACCAAGCACACTGCGTGGAGGATGTTCTGCTCTAACGGAAGCTGTACAATGCGATCCAGCTTTTGGCTGAGATCCTTGTCTATCTTTTTCAAATCTAGCCATGAAAGAATCAAAACATCCTGGCTTTTCTTTTCCATCTCGTTGTGATGCATTCATGAGAGAGCATTGAGTCACAAAAAATAATAGTAATACAAAATTATTGAACTTTTGGTACATGTATATCCTTTTTATAAAAAACAAATATCATGTCATTATTCAATAAAATCCCTTATTTGTAAAACCTTATCCATTTTTGCAAGGCGTGATTTATGAGATGGATGTAATAAATCTTGTGGAGAATTTGCAATAAATACCTTCGCTACTGAAAATGCATCTTTACATCGACACATCTTATTTGCAAAGTTATCAGCCTGAGGCTCCATGATAAATCTTGAGTAAGCAATTTTTAGTACATGAGGAACTTGCAACGCAAAGTACATGGTAGCAAACGAAACCAAAAACTTAACTTGCAAACTTAGTCCTGCAAAAATCTCTGTAGAATGAAAAGCCAATGTATACAATGCTCCTGCAAAGATTAATGCATATGCACCAAAGTAAATCGACATGTATTTTTCTAAGTGGCGATGATTAACGTGATATGCTTCATGCAAAATAGTCCATTCAACCAGTTGCTGCATTTTTACATTTTCTTTTTCTAGCTCATCTATCCAAAATTGACCTATATAGATTTCAGTAGCCGTTGCCTTCATATCAGGGTAATTTGAAATATAGATGGGAATACCTGTTAATACATCAGAATATTTTGCAGTTACCTTTTGCAAATACGCAACAGCTTTAGGAAATTTAGCAACATCAATTTCACGAGGCTGCCACACCCTCTGATTTTCTCTATTAATATAATTTTTTAACCTCAACATCTTCATCACCCCTTATAATCTGTTTGGAGCATCTACAGGCACACCAACACCACGCAGTAAAGCTTTGATCTTTTGTTCCTTCATATGTAAACGAACTACTGGTGTACGCTTACCATCTTTTACAGTATCATCTGTGGAATTAGGAAAACTTGATACAAGTCTACCAACTTCTGCTTCTTTAGTTGGTGTCAATCGATCAAGACCTTTATAGTTTTCTTCTGCCTTCACTTGTGCAACAAATGTAGCAGAATTAAACACTGTTTTCTCTCTAAATGAATCAACAACTCTTGGCTGAGCATTTGAGTCACCTGTAGCAGAAGCAGCAGGAGCAGGAGCAGGAACAACTATCTCAAAAAGAGAATCTATACCCATAGCACACTGCCCTTGCAGCAAACATAGACTTATTACTAAGTTACATAACATTTTTTTTAACATATTAACCCCTACAGTTTATATCCCTAAAAAAGAAGCCTTGGTCATCATAACTAAGGCTTCTAACATTTCTAACAATGACTTACATCATTCCTGGCATACCGCCCATACCACCCATTGGAGGCATTGGAGGACTGTTTTCTTTTTTATCGTCTTCGATATCAGAAATCATTGCTTCTGTTGTCAGCAAGAGACCTGAAATAGATGCAGCATTTTGCAATGCACAACGAGTTACTTTTGCAGGATCAATGATTCCAGCTTGAACCATATCTACATAATCACCCTGTTTTGCATCAAATCCAATTGATCCAGTTTCTTTAAGCACTCGATCAATAATTACTGATGATTCATGACCAGCATTCGATGAAATAATTCTTAAAGGCTCTTCAATTGCTCGTTTAACAATTTGCATACCAAGCTTTTCATCACCTGTAAGATTAAGATCATTCAGTGCAACTTGTGATCGAAGTAATGCACAACCACCACCAGCAACAACACCTTCTTGCACAGCAGCTCTTGTTGCACTCAAAGCATCATCAATTCTATCTTTGATTTCTTTCATCTCTACTTCAGTTGCAGCACCAACTTTAATCACTGCAATACCACCTGCAAGTTTTGCAAGTCTTTCTTGAAGTTTTTCTTTATCATAATCAGAAGTTGTATTTTCAATCTGCATTCTAATTTGAGCTACACGACCTTTGATCGCATCATCAGAGCCAAGACCTTCAACAATCGTACAATCATCCTTCGTGACAATTACCTTCTTCGCTTTTCCAAGATCTTGATCAGTGATGTTTTCAAGCTTCATGCCTTTATCTTCTGACACCACCATACCACCAGTTACGGTTGCAATATCATCAAGCATTTCTTTACGTCGATCACCAAATCCTGGAGCTTTAACAGCCGCTACTTTAAGAGTTCCGCGAATTTTGTTAACTACCAATGTTGCAAGCGCTTCACCTTCAATATCTTCTGCAATAATCAGCAATGAGCGACCAGTTTTTGCAACACCCTCAAGTGTTGAAACCAATGATTTCATGCTTGCAATCTTTTTGTCATACAACAAAATTAATGGATCATTAAGAACTGTTTCCATCTTTTCAGAATCAGTTACAAAATATGGAGAAAGATTACCACGATCAAACTGCATACCTTCAACAACAGTCAACTCACTTTGAGTTCCTTTTGCTTCTTCAACAGTGATCACACCATCTTGTCCAACTTTTTCCATTGCATCAGCAATTTGTTGACCAATTTCAGTGTCATGGTTTGCAGAAATTGTTGCAACTTGCTCAATTTCTTTTTTGCTTGTTACTTGTTTTGCATTTTTTTGAAGATTTTCAATAACTTTTGCGACAGCTTTATCAATTCCACGCTTTAATTCCATTGGATTTGCGCCAGCTGTTACATACTTGTTACCTTCTTGAAAGATAGCTTGTGCTAGAACAGTCGCTGTTGTTGTGCCATCACCTGCAATGTCTGCAGTTTTGCTTGCAACTTCTTTGACCATTTGGACACCCATGTTCTCAAGCCTATCTTTAAGCTCAATTTCTTTTGCAACCGTTACACCATCTTTAGTGATTGTTGGCGCACCAAATGATTTTTCAATCGTTACATTACGACCTTTGGGCCCAAGAGTAACTTTAACTGCATTAGCCAACGTATTAACACCATCTAAAATTTTAGTACGTGCTTGTTGACCAAATAATATTTTTTTTGCCATAAATTTTCAACCTTTCAAATGCTTATTTTTCAATGACCCCAAGAACTTCTTCTTCTTTTAAAACTAGATAATCTTGTCCAGCTTTAGTTCCTGCATACGCACCAAAGAAGACTTTCTCTCCAGCTTTAATCTGAGTTCCTTGACCTACCGCTTCAACAACACCCATTTGAGCTTCTTGTTTTGCTGAGTCTGGAATATAAATTCCACCTGCTGTTTTTTCTTCTTCTTGAATACGCTTTACCCACACATTGTTGTTAAGCGGACGAAATTTTTCAAACATAATCATCCTTTCGTTTAAAACACATTATAAGATTCTTTATTTTATGCTTCAGACTGCCCCTAAAACCTTTATAAAAGGATAACTCATCACATCAAAAAAGCAACCAAATCTGATAAGAGTCGACTCAGATTTTTAAGAATCAATTTTATTGTCCCCGACGAGTCAAGTATAAAACTGGCAAGAAGTCCTTTTGACCAAAAGGTCGCCACACTTCCGCACCTGAAAAATAATATTTAACTATGGCTGACTTATTAGCAAAATCTACACCTGACATTAAAAGTCCTTCTCTTGCTACTTCTTGTGAATCTTTATACAAAACCAAGTCTTTTTCTGGATGATTGAGCACAAAATAATCATCTTTACTCGGTTCTCCAACTCCATATCTCCAAACCTGCCCCCAGTTGCTTTATCTATTGTCTCATGAGTCGCTCTTAGCTCTTGATGTTCTTCTGAAGCTTTCAGCACAACTGTAGACATTGCCAAGCATAATACCATTACTATTTTGTTCATCTTAACCTCACATATTTTTATTTTATTAACTATTTACTAAATCTTAAAACTGGCTTACCACCCTGCAGACTCAAAGCAACTCTTTTCATCTTCCAATAAAATTCGTTTTCTTCTACCGGTACAGGCTCAAAGTGACCGCTTACTACACGAGTTAATACAGTAGACCTTCCACCTTGCACCTGAACACAAATAGCTGGTTCATGAATTCTACGAGGCGGCCGATACGTCATAGTTTGCGTGGTCGGATCATGTATTATTTGAGTTATATTTGGTCCAAAATCTTCATTCTGCCTACCACTCATTCTAAAATAGTATGATTCTTTATTAAGACCATGCTCTACTGCAACTGGAATTGGATAATCTCTTCTTGAATCTGCAATATCTTCAACACTTAAAACTGGTAAAACATAGAACTGCGCTACCAACAATAACCAATACTTATTCATATCGTAACCCCCATATCAAAACTTTAATTTAACGATTTAACACTTCACTCTCATCACAAAGTATCTTTTCTCTATAGTCTCCAAGTGATTTATAAAAGAATCTCTTGTCACCTTCTACTACACACCTTACACCATCTTTAAACCTTCCTGAAGAACCAACAAATCGATGCTTTACAGTAGAAGATCCCTCAATGTGATACGATTCTGCATAGCTTTCAGTATCAGCACTACAATATGATCTAAAGCGCTGCAAAGCTCTTGAATCAGGAGCTCTTACAAAGCGACTCTGCAATTGATGCTTGATATAACCATTATCAGTAAGCCATGCTGTTAAAGGATGTCTATATCGACCCTTTACTTCAACAACTCTTAAGACTGGTTCACCATCCATAACAAAGATAGAACAACTGTTCAGTAGTAAAAAGATGCTCAAAAATAATCGCAACATTGTTTTCATCTTACTTTTTATCTTCTTGTTCTTTTTGCTCTTTTTGCTCTTTGACAAACTCTTCTAACTTTTCAGGAGTTGCTTGATATAGATCAAGTACATTTCCCCCTGGATCTTTAAATGCAACCATCACACCATGAGGCTTAGTAATAGGCTCCATCAAGAATTCAATACCTTGATCCTTCATCTTGTTATATAATTCATGCAAATCTTTAAATGTTTCAAGCACAACACCTGTTCTGATAGTTTCCTGTTTATGCTCTGTTGGACATAATCCAAGTTTTACACAACCCAGGTCAAACTCAGCCCACTTATCTTTTAAGTGAAACTTAACTGTTAAATCTAAGCTTTTATAAAATTCAACTGCTTTTTCAAGATCATGCTGCATTAAAACAACCATGCCTAATTTTATCGGACCATGTTCCATAATAATTCCTTATATCGTTATGATTTCCAACCTTGTTTTTCTGTCTCTTGTCTAAGATTTTGCATGTTTTTTTCTTCTCTATCAAAAACCTGCTTTACTTCAGGATCTTTACAAAATTCATACCATGCAATAATTTCATCTACTTTTCGATCTAGTTTTTCTGACTGGCACTCTGGACCATATTGCTTGAGATGTGCCTGCTCTCTTGCCTGCAAACCAAGTGCTATCTGAATACTTTCATACGACTTTGCCATCTTTTGGAAAAAAGAAAGATTTCCAGAATCTAACTCTTTTTTTATCTGCAAGTATTGTACAACCTCAGCACCACCATCATCAGGACATACCTTAGCCAATACTCCGCCTACAGTTTCTCGTGTTTGATTATCCCATAGAGACATTTGAACACCTTGAATCTCCAACTGCTCTGATAAAAATAATATACAAAGATCACGCTGTGTTCTGGCCGGTATCGGATTCTTAATTGCTCCAAAAGTAACATCCGAAAGCAAAATCCATAACAATAACATTATATTTCTTTGTCCTATAAATCCCCCATATTTTGAAAAAACCCTATTACAATTACATTATATCAAACTATTGAAAATTCGTACACAAGTATGCTTTACTATAATAAAGGAGGATTCTATGAAAAAATTAAAAATAATAAATGTTTTTCTTATATTAAATATATTTAACCTTATACATAGAGCAGAAGAGGTTCCCCCTATACGTAAGTCTGCTCCTGGTGAATTTATACATAGGTCTTCTGCTGGTGAACTCAGAACATACTTTTCTCCTGGATCATACGCTGGAAAACTACCTTTCAAACTCCTACACCAACACATTCCACCCTTGATGACAAAAGACGTGCGAGTTTTGCAGCAAGACAGCTCTATTCCCTTTCAATCAAGAGGAAGTGATATAGAAACCCAAGGAAATGGCACCGTGGTAGGAACCCCTGGTTTAACATGGAGAAATGTAAGAAAAGAGGAAGGAACAAATTGTGGTTATCATGCCCTCAAAAATAGCACATTAATGCTAGAATCATTACATCATTCAGATAGCGCCACTTGGCATCAACTATCTGATCCGAGCAGAGAGCTTTCTAGGCAGCTACAATCTCAAGATATACTTATACCCCATATAGCAACAAAAGCTCCAACTATTTATCAACAACGAAAAAAGAAAGTTATACAAGAACTAACCAAAAAAGGCGTATCTGTCCCTGACAACCCATCTGATAGCTTCTTTTTACAACACCGATCAAAGCTTGTAGGTGATACCCAAGACTATGTAAATGCAAACGATGGACATATTAAAACAGAAACGCTTAATGAAGATGAAATGGAAAAATTATTACAAACTGAACCAAGAGCCATACAAGACCACACTATTATATTAACCCCAGCAATGGTTCATCCCGACGTAACAGATGCATACCGCGATGTAAATAGTCGACTTCAAAAATTTCAACAATCATCCAATGATACCTTATCAATCATCTGGACAGAACCACGCTTTAATCACTGGGTAAACTATATTGCACATAAAGTACATGGAAAAGTAGTGGTATATAAAATGAACTCTATTCAAGCCAAAACAGGTACTTTTGGAAACCGTATTATTCAAATGCTTCAACCAGGAAGCACTGATCCTGTGCAAGTAGCTGCCGCTCAAGCAACCGGAGCTGCTGCAGCAGCAGATGATGAAATCGATGCTGAAACAGCAGATGATGAAATCGATGCTGAAACAGCAAAGCTTTTAAAACAATTCAAACAAGAACATCTCAGAGCCAGAGAGCAAAGAAAAAACCTTTAAACTTGACAATATTACCTAGCTATACTAACACAAGAATGATATCCAAACGTATGAAATAAAAATAAGGAGATATTTCATGGATGCAATGTGTATAGCAAAAGCTGGCCTAATGGCTGGAGTAGCAATGGGCGTTGTTGCAATGGCTCTGAATATGCTCAAAATCACATCTCTTGATATTACCAAATATATGGGCTGCATGCTCACAGGACAATCATCTGGCACAACTTCAATGGTTGCAGGACTTGTTGCCCACTTAGCAGCATCAGTCGTGTTTGCATTTGTATATGTATGGGTTGCACGATATATACATATGGCTCTAACCGTAACAAATGGTGCAATATTTGGATTGGCTCACGCAGTTATTGGCGGACTTATGTTACCAATGATAGATAGCATGAACCACTGTGTGTCTCAAGGTAAAGTAAAAGCAATGCAAATGTTTGCACAAGGACATGGCACTATGGGTATGGCATCATACTTTGCAGCGCATGTAGTATTTGGTGTTGCACTTGCAATGTTTTTATAAACAATAAGTCAGATATAAAAAAAGGCCTACTTTTCGTAGGCCTTTTTTATAAAAACATAACTACTAACTATTCAACTTCTTTGTAATATCTGCAACTCCATCCTGTATTTCTACCATTTCAGGACAAAATTCACGTAACAGTTCTTTTTGAGCTTCTAGATACTCTTTTGAATTCTTATTATCTGCATACTTATCAGCTAGCAATTGAGCTCTATGTTGATACTCTTCAGAATTAAGCACCTCTTGATATTTTAAAGCACTTTTTTGCAGCTTACTTTGATTCTTACCAAAAAAATCTGTAAACATTGAAAGTGCTGACTTTTTCTTAGACTCAACATCCTTTGGTTTTTCATAAAAAGAATCAATTTGTCCACTAATATCTTGTAATCCAGGTGCGTATTTTTCAAGCAATAGCTCATACTGCTCAAAGTATTCAAGCGTATCTGGATTATATTCTTTTTTTACAGTTACCAATTCTTTTTGAAAATCAACATTAGAAAAAGCTTTTTTATGAAGTCCTGATCGCTTTTTTATCAAACCAAATAACTCTTTTTCTTGTTCTGGCAGCAAACCCTTAACACCACTTTTCAAAGTTGCAAGCATTGTTGCATCTTCTGATGTCAATGTCTCACTTTCTATATCTTGAGGCTCATGCGGTGTAATAATCAGTGATGTACCATCAGTCTTGATCTTAACCAAAGAACCTTCAGCGATATTTAAAAGCTCTAAAGTTGCTTTATCCAACACAAGCGCATTACTATTTCCGTATCTAACTATTTTTTTTATCATAAGAAAACCCTCTAAAATTAAACATCACACACAACCAAGTATATACAATGTACAAACAGTGTCAACAAAATGTTTTAACAAGTGAAAATAAAGCTTGAAAAAATACGCCCCTGTTGGAACGTATTCTACATAAAGACTAAAAATAATTTCACTTATTCAAATAAAGACGGCTAACTTACCTATGAAGCTCTGAAGGAAGAAATCACGACGCTCTATTTTGCTCAGCACCCTCTTCAAGCTGCTTGATTCTTCCAGTAGCATCAAACTCCTCCATACCACCACACATTCTAACCGCGCATTCAGTATCTTGCATAATATCACGAGGTATTGAGTCATTATCTTCTCTCAATTTCAAAGGCAATCCTGGCATAAACCCTAAAGGACAATGATGACAAATACCTACTTTATCCGGTATAGCATTTATTGTCGGATCAGCACCTCTGCAAACAAGATAACTTACAACATCATTATGACCATCTGCTGCTGCAACATGACACAAAGTCATTTGCCAAGTTATCCCACCACGACTTTCTTGAAATATTTGATTAAGATCAAAACCCTTTTCGACAGCACTTTTCACAGCAAAAATTGCATGACTCTTTGCTGTATCTGAAGTCCTACTCGCCTTAACAGCAGCAATTAAACTGTTTAAATCTGATGCACAAACGCTTAAAGAAAACATTGAACTCAATAAAAGTATATATTTTTTCACACGACCCCTAACAAAGTATTTTAGTTATGATTATTTTTGAACAAGCATCCCTATTTCATGCTGCAAAAGCCACCGCTTTCTATCAACCCCATACGCATATCCACCAAGAAACCCATTTGATGCAATCACTCGATGGCATGGGATAATCAAGGCCAACCTATTACACGCATTCGCGGTGCCCACAGCCCTACTTGCTTTGAAATTACCAATATCTGAGGCAACTTGCTTGTAACTTTTAGTTGTTCCATATTGAATCATGCTAACCTGCTGCAAAGCCCTTTGCTGAAATTGAGTAAGATACTCTATATCATATGGCACCGTAAATTCCTGCAATGATCCTACAAAGTATTGCTCAAGCTCTTGTTGAAGTTTCTGCAAAATATCGCTATTCCCTAAGACTAAATCAGCCCCTAGTCGATCTGACCAATAAGATACATCGCACTGCAAATCATTAAACTTTGCCCATGCAACAACTCTCACCAAATGATCAGCTATGATGATTAAATCTCCTAACGGTGATTTTATTATCTTATATTGAAACGTATTATTTTTACTCATGAACAAACACCATTGATTTATTTAGCATAACAAGCTACCTTGCACAAAGAATACATACAAACCCACAAGGAGTTTAATATATGATTACCAAGAAATCTTTTATTATTATAATATCGTTTTTTCTCACATGTACCAATATCATCACACCTGATTATCCCAAAAAAATGGTTATTTCAACAATGATTTCAGATCTTAGAGAAACACCATACCAAGCTCCCAGCCATATTAACTTACCAGCATCACCATACGATAACCCACTGCAAACATCACAACTCTTGCTTGGTGAATACGTTGTTGCACATGAAGAATTCACCAATGAGTTTGGTGAGGTATGGCTCAAAGTTAATGCTCTACAACAAAAGCACTTTGACGAGCAAATTGGCTGGCAAGGATATCCAGGCTGGATACTCAAAGAACACGCAATAGAAGTAGAACAGTTCCCTGCACACAACCTCGTTGTCAAAAAATTTCTAACATCAGCTCACAACTCTGATCATCAAGAATTTTTCAAACTATCGATTGGTACAAGATTACAAGGGTACAAGCCTGAAAACTCAGACTACTGGATAATCGATACAACCTACGATCTGAGTAAAAATCTAACAAACTGTATCTTCATACACCAAAATGATGTGTATGAGCTATACGATCACTGGGACATTTCAGAACAAGAACTACGCTACAACATCGTTCAAAGCGCAAAACAATTCTTAGGTGCTGATTATTCATGGGGTGGCAGAAGTGCTCAAACTGATCAAGTTCATATATCAGGAGCAGACTGTTCAGCAACCGTCCATTTAAGCTATTTAGCAAATGGGCTACAAATTCCTCGAATGTCACATGAACAATTCTTAGCAGCTCGTGAAATTGAAGATGGAAAAAATATGCTCCCAGGAGATTTAATATTCTTCTCAACGATTCCTGAGCTTAGACGAGCAGACCTACATCATATTGATCATATTATGCTCTACATTGGAGATGGTATGCTGCTTGAATCAACCATGGCAGGAGATAGAAATATTCGAATTTTTCCATGCAGTAAAAGACTTGGATACAATATTTCAGAAATGAAATCAGGAGATGTCTCAAACACTGTTGAAGATAAATTCTATGTGTACTTTGCATCATATCTCCATGATCCTGATCTTATTATGCAACTCAGACAAAATGCAACACGATATAATACAAGACTAGCATTACAACCATAATCTTTCACATTAAAAATGATGCAACTTCCAGAGGAAAGTAAATGAATCAAGGCTTTTTAATAACAAAAAAACTCATCTATGATCCTTATAACATAAAGCCTTCAAACCTTGTCAGCGATAAAGAAAGTCAAGAGTATGACGCATGTAGTTTTACCATTGGCAATAAACAAATTCTGTTTCGAACAGGAAAAACAACTCCTACTAAAATAGGACAATTTGTTACCCTATGGAAAAGAGTTAATAATGGCCCAATCGCTCCATATGATCTACATGATCCTATAGATTTATTTATTATCCTCACAAAAAATAATGAGGAGGTCGGCCAATTCATATTTCCTAAATCTATTTTATATAAACATGGAATTTTATCTGATCATGGACAAGGTGGCAAGCGAGCCATGCGAATCTATGCCCCATGGGACAAACCTACAAGCAAACAAGCTATAAAAACACAAACATGGCAAGTCAAATATTTCTATTACATACCAGGCAAGGCTTTAGACATTGTACGCAGAATAGGATAAAATACTCAACACAATGAGCGCTTTTCATAAGATACGCTAACAAAACCATAAATAATAACGTAATGAAAGATTAAACATATGAAAAATAAATATTTTTACTTCTTACTACTATTTGTTACCTTTTCACAAATTCACCCTGAAGGAACAGATACAACCGAACAAGATCGCTCTGAACTACAAGAGCTACAACAAGCTCTTTGCAAAGCTACCAGCGAATTTGATATAAATGAAACTCGCAAATTATCAGCTCGCCTTACGACACAAACAGCCTTTAACTCCCTACCATCTTACGACATACTTAAATCCAATATTTTATTCTGCTTTAAAGATGCTTTTGTAAAGGCAGCAAAAGAAGGTCAAACTGATTTCATGCTAGCTCTTTTAGAAATTCCAGGAATTAAAGTTGATGTCAATCACTGGGGCGGAGATGGACGAACAGCTCTTACGTATGTTGCAGCCAGAGGCGATATTGATACAATGCGAAAACTATTAAAGATTCCAGGAATTAATGTTAATCATGCTGTTATTGAGGATTATGGTCGCCATACAGCCCTTATGGATGCTGCAAAAAGAGGGGATGTACAAATGGTAGACGTACTTGCAACTGCTCCAGGGATTAACCCTAATTGCAAAAG
>Ga0114932_10002014_pt1 | contig 22184 bp, 15 predicted proteins | sample 2SBtaG_2_FD_87286 | JGI IMG/M metagenome (GOLD analysis project Ga0114932, IMG submission 87286) | Deep subsurface microbial communities from Kolumbo volcano to uncover new lineages of life (NeLLi) - 2SBTROV12_ACTIVE470 metaG | ecosystem: Environmental > Aquatic > Marine > Volcanic ...
CACACATGATTGAATTTGAAGCATTTATCGATAATCAGTTTGTATTTTCGCAACGCTCAGATGGTTTAATTGTCTCAACACCAACAGGCTCGACAGCCTACTCTCTTTCGGGTGGAGGCCCGATCCTTACTCCAGAATTGAATGCCATGGCACTAGTGCCTATGTTTCCTCACACTTTATCAAGTAGGCCGTTAGTTGTTGATGGCGATAAAGAAGTTAGATTAAAACTCAGCTTGGAGAATACAGATAGCTTACAAGTCAGTTGTGACAGCCATGTGGTCCTGGCTGTTTTACCGGGTGATGAAGTGGTTATTAAAAAAGCAGAAAAATCTTTACGATTAATTCATCCGAAAAGCTATTCATACTATGATGTCCTAAGACAAAAGTTAAATTGGGGCAGTAGACTTTACTAAACCCATTAAAACATTCAAAATCGGTACATAGCTCACTGGAAGTACAAACGTTATGAATTACATTATTATCGCCACAATCGTGTTATTAATCACACTTTTAGGCGTTTATCTTGTTATCGAAAATAATAGAAGAAGAGCAAAAAATGCTGAAAAGCAAGTTTTTAACCAAAGGCACAATGAGGTAATACTGCACTTCAAGACGAAAACCTCTGAATTTGTTGCTGCTGGCGCTATAGCCTCAAAATACAGTGGCACGATTAATACTATTGTTAATAATTTCTTTGTTGTTCAGGCTCATACTGAGGACAATCTAAATCAACTTGAGCGCATCGTCGAGTTGTTTATTTTGACTGTAGGTGAAGAAGTACATAAGCATCGTGAAGAAGATACTATGGATACTTTAAAAGACACCATGGCTGCTTTTGCAAAAGAGTTACCAACAAATGGTGTTGCTTATAATAAAGACTTCTATTATGAGTCATTGCCTGCAATGATCATTTTGTTGAAAACCGCTGATGTGAATGATGTTGAAGACCAAGACAGCGATGATACAGATACAAATTCAGATATTGATGCAGATGAAGGCTCAGATCAGAACAATCAAAATGAATTAAATAAACTCGCATCAGTACAAATTTAATATCACGCTTGATTTATTGTTAACTACTGTATAAATTGACAGTACATATACTGTTTGGATATACAGACATGTTGATAAGTCTTGAAATTAGTAACTTCGCAATTGTAAACGATTTAAATATTGAATGGCGTGATGGCATGACAGCCATCACGGGCGAAACTGGCGCGGGTAAATCCATTGCCATAGACGCTTTATCACTTTGCTTAGGTGAGAGAGCGGATGCAGGTGCAATTAGACCAACCGCTGATCGTGCTCAGATAGTGGCCCAATTCAACATTCAACAACTACCCAAAGCCTTGAAGTTTCTTAAAGAGCATATGCTAAATAACGATGAACAAGATTGTATTTTACGTCGTGTTATTAGCAGGAGCGGTCGCAGTAAAAGTTACATTAATGGCGTTTCAGTCACTGCCAGTCAACTTAAAGAACTGGGCGAATATTTAATCGCAATTCATGGACAACACGCTCACCAATTGCTTTTAAAAACGGAACATCAACTTCACCTCGTTGATGCTTACGCTGGTCATACTCACTTACAAACTGCCGTAAAAAATCAATTTCAACATTATCAGCAATTACAAGGCGAGTACTCTTCACTGTTAAAAGAGCAACAAGCAAAAGCAGCACAACAACAGCTACTAGAATATCAAGTAGCTGAATTAGATGAGTTTGCGCTTGAAGCTGATGAATTTAAGCAAATTGAAGAAGAGCAATATCGCCTAAGTCATAGCCAGACAATTATTAATACATGTCAACAGGAATTAATGGCATTATATGAACAAGACGGCGCGACAGTGTTAAGTCAGCTACAGTATAGTGCTCAGCAATTCAGTAATTTAACCAGCGTTGACAGTAGCCTCTGTAACATCGCTCAGTTGCTAGAAGAAGCAGTTGTGCAAGTCGAAGAAGCAAGTCGCGAAATTCGTGACTACGCAGACCAAATTGATCAAGACCCTCTCAGATTGCAAGAAGTCGAAGAGCGTCTATCTAAAATTATGGATCTATCACGTAAACATCATGTTAGACCTGAAGAACTTTATGCACATCATCAATCATTAAAGGGGCAGTTAAATAATATAAGCTCTGATAACGCACGTATTGATATTCTAGAGCAAGAAATCGCGCAAACATTATCAGCATACCATCAAGCTGCGATGGCGCTGAGCGACAGCCGCAGCCAGTCGGCAAAAAAACTACAAAAACTTATCAGTGCTAGTATGGATGATTTAGCCATGAAACATTGTAAGTTTGCAATCGAATTACAACCAAAACCTGAACTCAGACCAAACAACGAAGGTTTTGATGCCATAGAGTTTTTAGTCTCAACAAATCCTGGACAGCCTCTGCAAGCGTTAGCAAAAGTTGCCTCTGGTGGTGAGCTATCTCGTATCAGTTTGGCTATTCAAGTGATTATCGCTGACAAAGTGACCACTCCAACACTTATTTTCGACGAAGTCGATGTAGGTATTTCTGGACCAACTGCCTCTCAAGTTGGTAAATTACTTCGCAAGCTTGGTAAGTCTACACAAGTCATTTGTGTAACCCATTTACCGCAAGTAGCGTGTAGTGGTCATCAACAATTTTTTGTTAGTAAAAAAGTCATCAAAGGTGAAACTTTCACTTCAATGAAATCATTAGAAGATGCGCATCGAGTAGATGAGATTGCTCGCCTTATTGGTGGTGAATCGATAAGTGAAACAACTCGCGCCAGTGCAAAAGAATTGTTAGCTATCCAAGCTGCCTAAGTTAGAAATTAGAAGTTAAAAGAAATAAAAAACCCAGTTTGTGAACTGGGTTTTTTATAGATATTGGTAATGATATTTGGCTTTGTACAAGTCCGCTTAACTACGAGCTCAATTTTAGGCAAGTAAAACTTATTGGTAAAATCGCTCACGTACCTACATCCATGTAGGCAATACAAAGTTTCGCTAATTAGTTGCTTAGGATGATAAGTCTTTAACGCAGCCATCATCAGGTTTAATCACTTTCAATGATTAAGAGCTATAGCGAATTGGTATCAAACTTCTAGATAATCTAAAATGCCTTCGGCAGCATTACGGCCCTCAAAAATAGCAGTTACAACTAAATCAGATCCTCGAACAGCATCACCGCCAGCAAAGATCTTAGGGTTACTTGTTTGGTGTGTATAGGCACCCTGCTCTGGCGCAACAATACCACCCCAACTGTTTATTTCAACATCGTATTGTGCAAGCCAATCAAGCTTATGTGGTTTGAAACCAAATGCCATTATCACCGCATCTGCATCTAGCACATGCTCAGTACCAGGTACTTCTTCTGCACGTTGACGTCCTGCAGCATCAGGCTCCCCTAAGCGGGTTTCGACCATCTTCACACCCACAACTTTACCTTCAGCGTTCAATTCAATACCTTTTGGTTGAACATTAAACTTAAAGTTTACACCTTCTTCTCTGGCATTTTTTACTTCGCGAACTGAGCCAGGCATGTTTGATTCGTCACGACGATACGCACAGGTTACATGCGCTGCGTTTTGACGAATAGACGTACGTACACAGTCCATCGCAGTATCACCTCCACCTAACACAACGACCTTTTGATTCGCCATGCTGATATAAGGTTGCTGAGCTTCATCGTAACCCATAACTCGGTTTGTATTACCAATCAAGAAAGGTAAAGCGTCATATACGCCCTCAGAATCTTCATTCTCAAGGTTACCGCGCATACTTTGATATGTGCCTACACCAATGAATACCGCATCATATTCTGAAATGATTTCATCAAGACTTATATCTTTGCCAACTTCTGTATTTAACTTAAACTCGACACCCATCTCAGTGAAAACTTCACGTCGATTTTCCATTACTGATTTTTCAAGTTTGAAGGATGGAATACCAAATGTCAGTAGACCGCCAATTTCTGGGTTACGGTCGAAAACCACAGGTTTTACCCCGTTACGTACTAGAATATCCGCACAACCTAAACCAGCAGGACCCGCACCAATAATAGCGACTTTTTTGTCAGTCCAAACTACATACGACATATCCGGCTTCCAGCCTTGAGCAAAGGCTGTATCAGTGATGTATTTTTCGATATTACCTATAGTTACCGCACCAAACTCTTCATTGAGCGTACAAGCCCCCTCACACAAACGGTCTTGGGGACACACTCGTCCACACACCTCAGGCAAGCTATTAGTACGATGTGAAAGCTCTGCAGCCTCTAAAATACGACCATTACGAATTAACTTTAACCACTGTGGAATATAGTTATGAACCGGGCACTTCCATTCACAATAAGGATTACCACAGTCTAAACAACGGTCAGACTGTGAATTCACTTGGTTTTGTGAAAATGGCTCATAAATCTCTACAAATGATTGCTTACGTGACGAGATTGGTTTTTTCCTAGGATCAACACGTTGCACATCGATAAATTGATAAACATTTTCGCTCATACTCTTCCCCTTACTGCGCCTGTACTCTTAATTCAGCGCTACTGCGAGCACGGTGACCTAATAGGCTCTTTACATCACTTGAAATTGGTTTAACTAGTTTGAATTTAGGTAGATACAACTCAAATTCAGCTAGGATTTGTTCTGCTCGAGCAGAGCCTGTAAGCTCTAAGTGCTCAGCAATTAAACCTCTTAGGTGCTCTTGATGTGTATTGAGTTTTGACAGCTCAACAATTTCAACCAACTCTGGATTTATACGCTTCTCGAAGTCTGTTTTTTCATCTAGCACATAGGCAAATCCACCTGTCATGCCCGCACCGAAATTAATACCTATCTTACCAAGTACGCAAACAACGCCACCCGTCATATATTCACAGCCGTTGTCACCTAAGCCCTCAACTACTGCCGTTACACCTGAGTTTCGAACTCCAAATCGCTCACCGGCTTTACCTGCAGCAAACAGCTTGCCGCCTGTTGCACCATATAAGCAGGTATTACCTACAATACTTGCTTGATGTGACTCAAAGCTTGACCCAACAGGCGGACGAATTACTAGCTTACCGCCAGCCATGCCCTTGCCAACATAATCGTTCGCATCACCGACTAAGGTCATTTCAAGTCCACCGGCATTCCAAACACCGAACGACTGACCTGCCGTTCCGTGTAGCTCAATAGCCACTGGATCAGCCGCCATGCCTTGGTTGCCGTGTATACAAGCAATATAGCCAGATAGCATCGCGCCTACTGAACGGTCCGTATTACTGATGCGGTTTACTAATGAAATACCTGACTTGCTCTCAATCGCAGCTTGTGCTTTTGAGAGCAGTAGTTCATTTAGCTCCCCCTTGTAATGAGAGGTATTCGCTGCTGAGCAATATAAAGTGTCATTAGTTGGATTATTTGGCTTGGCTAACAATCCAGACAAGTCTAGCTTGCTTTGCTTACTCGTCTTGCCTTCAATCATTTCTAACAAATCTGTGCGGCCGATTAAATCAACCAAACGAGTTACCCCAAGTTGCGCCATAATTTCACGGGCTTCTTGGGCAATAAACTTGAAGTAGTTCATCGCCATATCAGGTAAGCCATGATAGTGCTTATGGCGAAGTGTGTCGTCTTGAGTTGCAACACCTGTTGCACAGTTATTTAAGTGACAAATACGTAGATATTTACAACCAAGCGCCACCATAGGACCAGTACCAAAACCGAAGCTTTCTGCACCTAAAATAGCTGCCTTAATAATATCCAACCCTGTTTTAAGGCCGCCATCTGTTTGCAGGCGAATGCGGTGACGGAGACCATTTTCAACTAAAGCTTGTTGAGTTTCTGCAAGACCTAATTCCCATGGACTTCCTGCATATTTAACCGACGTTAATGGGCTTGCCCCTGTACCTCCGTCATAACCCGCAATCGTGATCAAGTCTGCATATGCTTTAGCAACACCTGTAGCGATTGTGCCGACACCTGGCTCAGATACCAATTTGACTGAGATCATGGCTTCAGGATTAACCTGCTTTAAGTCAAAAATAAGCTGAGCTAAATCTTCAATTGAATAAATATCATGATGTGGTGGTGGTGAAATTAGCGTTACACCTGGTACCGAGTAACGTAATTTAGCAATATATGGCGTCACCTTTTCTCCTGGCAGTTGACCCCCCTCACCAGGTTTTGCGCCCTGCGCAACCTTGATCTGAATAACGTCGGCATTTCTTAAATAATGTGGAGTGACACCGAAACGCCCCGATGCAACTTGCTTAATACGCGAGTTTTTCTCTGTTCCAAAGCGTAGTTTATCTTCGCCGCCCTCACCTGAATTCGAGCAACCACCTAGGCGGTTCATAGCAATTGCAAGAGCTTCATGAGCTTCTGGTGATAACGCTCCAATACTCATGGCCGCTGAGTCAAAGCGTTTATAAAGCTCTGTTGCAGGCTCCACATCATCAATATTCACTGAAGCAGTGTCAGCTTTAAGCGACAATAAATCTCGTATTTTTGTTACTGGGCGATTATTAACAAGATCCGCATACTTTAAATAGTCTTTGTATTCACCAGATTTGACTGCAATTTGTAGTGTTTGTACCACGTCAGGATTGTAGGCGTGATATTCGCCATCGTGAACAAATTTTAACAAGCCACCATGTGACAATAGTTTACGTTTACTAAAAGCGAGCTTATGAAGTTGCGTTTGTTCAAAAGCGAAATCTTCAAAATCAGCACCCTTAATGCGGTTAGCAACGCCTGTAAAACACATTTCAACTATATTATCTGATAAACCGACTGTTTCAAATAGCATTGAGCAACGATATGAGGCGACCGTACTGATCCCCATCTTTGACATGATCTTAAAGAGACCTTTATTGATAGCATTTCGATAAGCCAGCGTCACCTCGCTGTAAGTTTTATCAATTACTTTACTGTCACACATAGCGACAAGTGTTTCGTAAGTTAGATACGGGTAAATCGCTGTCGCACCAAAGCCTAATAACACAGCAAACTGATGCGGATCTCTGGCACTGCCTGTTTCAACTATGATGTTGGCATCACAACGCAGGTTAGTATTAACAAGCCTTTGCTGTACCGCACCAACTGCCATAGCAGCAGGAATTGGCAGCATGTCTTTACTAATATTTCTATCACTCAAAACCAGCATGACACAACCAGAGCGAGCCTTTCGTTCAGCTTCGTCGCAGACTCGCTCTATCGCTGATTTTAAAGACTCAGTTTTGTCATAGTTCAACTGAATTTTGCAAGCACAATAATGTTCGTCATCGGCATTCACTAACTGCTGCATATCAGAGAATGTAAGCACTGGTGAGGCAAACTGAAGGCGCTTCGCATGGCCTTTGGTTTCATTAAATACGTTTTGCTCACGACCAATACAGGTCGCTAATGACATTACGTGATTTTCACGAAGTGGGTCTATCGGTGGATTTGTTACCTGCGCGAATTTTTGACGGAAGTAATCATATAAAGAACGATAACCTTCAGACAATACAGCAAATGGGGTGTCGTCACCCATTGAGCCAGTTGCCTCTTGACCATTTTGTCCCATTACTCGAATGACGTTATCTAATTCTTCATTGCTATAACCGAATAGCTTTTGATAAGTAAGTAATTCTTCATCGTCAAAGTCACGTACACCCGCATCTTCTTCTGACAAGTCCTCGAATGGCGTGAGACGCTTTACATTTTGTTCAAGCCACGTTTTGTAAGGGTGGCGTGACTTCAGGTCTTGATCGATCTCGTCAGACTGCCAAATTTTTCCATGAAGGGTGTCGATTACAAGCAATTCGCCAGGACCAACACGGCCTTTTTCAACCACTTCATCGGCTGTGTAATCCCAAATACCCACTTCAGATGCGAGCGTGATAAACCCATCTTGGGTGATCACATAACGCGCTGGACGTAAACCATTTCTATCTAGGTTACATGCCGCAAATCGACCATCTGACATCACGATACCCGCTGGGCCATCCCAGGGTTCCATATGCATAGAGTTAAAATCGTAGAAGGCACGTAAGTCATCATCCATAGCTCGGTTTTTTTGCCATGCAGGCGGAACTAACATCCGCATAGCACGGAAAATATCCATGCCACCGGCAAGGAATAATTCAAGGATGTTATCTAAACTTGATGAATCTGAGCCTTCTTCATTTACAAATGGTGCGGCTGTTTGTAAATCAGGTAACAATGGTGAGGAAAACTTATAAGCTCTTGCCCTCGCCCACTGACGGTTGCCTGCAATGGTATTAATTTCTCCATTATGCGCCAAATATCTAAATGGCTGAGCTAACGGCCAACGCGGCTGAGTATTCGTCGAAAAACGTTGGTGGAAAACACAGATAGCACTTTTCATACGCATATCTGCTAAATCTAAATAAAAATTTGGTAGGTCAACAGGCATCATTAGGCCTTTGTAAACCGTTACTAGGCCTGAAAGACTCGAAATATAAAACTGATCGTCTTCAACTAAACGCTTCTCAATTCGACGTCTTGCGATATATAAACGACGCTCTAAGTCTTTTGGACGCCAACCTTCAGGTGCAGATACAAACACCTGCTCAAATTTAGGTAGCTGCTTTAACGCGATAGGTCCCAACATACCTGGATCAGTTGGCACTTCTCGCCATCCAACGAGCGTTAACGTTTCTTTTTCTAATTCGTCATTAATCACTTTACGGGCTTGAGATGCAAGCGTGTCGTCAGCATTCAAGAACATCATACCAACGGCATAATTTTTACCTAAATGCCAACCGTTTTCTGTGGCAATGGCTTTAAAGAAGCTGTCTGGCTTTTGCAGTAATAAACCACAGCCATCACCTGTTTTACCGTCTGATGCAATACCACCCCGGTGTTGCATTCGATCTAGCCCTGTAATTGCATTACGGATCAGTTTATGACTTGCTTGACCGTTTATCTGAGCAATTAAACCAAAACCACAATTATCTTTTTCTAACTTAGAGTCATATAGCATGCACCCCTCCCCTGCTACATCTATGGTCGGAAATGAACAAGACGATTGTTCCGACAGATATTCAAAACTAGCTTTGTTTTAAAATGGAGTCAACCAAATTATGAATAGATATTCAATAACATGAATATTTCTCATTGGTCTGACAAATTCACCAAAAGAAGTAAAAAACAACAAAGATGTTAAATTATGACACTAAAAAAACAAATGACACCGGTGACACTTTAAGAAAAATTTAACAAACATGATTTTTAACTTTTAAAACAGCTCACCTTACGTTTACGTAAACTGAAGATTTACAGAATAAATATTCACAATAAGCAGCATTAATAGATGTTTACATTGAGGTAGATACGTTACTGGTGAAACTAAATCAAATTAGCCCTTTAATCGCTAATTAATTAAAGCATTTCAGCATGAGCAGTATAAATAACTAAGAGAAGTTCTAGACTTTTAGATTATGAATAATGGTGACTTCAGATGTTCAAGGGCGAACCAGCAAACGACAAAACATAGCTGGCAATATGCTCAGAGATAAATAATATGAAACAATTGGGTCGACTTTTATGGTAAATCTACATATTCCTTCGTTGACTAGATTAAAGGAATTGGGAACTCCCTGTTCCTGAACAAACTTGAGATATCTTTCAAAACGATAGCAAAATACAACGTTAGCTCGCTTTGGCAGTTTGAGTTTTAATCTTGCTTAGGTGCCAAATCAAAATGTAAATAAGCTGTATTAGAAGCAATCCGCCCTCTTGGCGTTCGCTGTATAAAACCTTGTTGAATTAGGAATGGCTCAATTACGTCTTCTATGGTTTCCCGCTCTTCGCCAATGGCCGCAGCAATATTATCTAAACCTACTGGGCCACCAGCAAATTTTTCTATCAGTGCAAGCAGGTATTTTCTATCCATGTAGTCAAAGCCACATTTATCGACATCGACCATATCAAGGGCCTGTTTGGCAATATCTTGGCTGACTTTACCGTCGCCTTTTACTTGGGCAAAGTCTCTAACTCGGCGCAGTAAGCGGTTAGCAATACGTGGTGTGCCGCGTGAACGACGTGCCACTTCATCGGCACCTTCCGGGCTAATTGCTAGATCTAAATAATATGCCGAACGAGAAATAATGGTCGCTAAATCGGCAGCTGAGTAAAACTCTAAGCGCTGCACAATACCAAAACGGTCACGCAGCGGTGAAGTTAAAGAACCAGCGCGCGTGGTGGCACCAATCAGTGTAAATGGCGGCAGGTCTAGTTTAATCGAACGTGCTGCAGGCCCCTCGCCTATCATAATATCAAGCTGATAGTCTTCCATTGCAGGGTAAAGAATTTCTTCAACCTGTGGGCTCAAACGGTGAATTTCGTCAATAAACAGCACATCACCTTCTTCTAAATTGGTAAGCAATGCTGCTAAGTCACCGGCTTTTTCGAGTACAGGACCCGAAGTGGTCTTAATATTCACTTCAAGCTCGTTAGCAACAATATTGGCAAGCGTTGTTTTACCAAGACCTGGTGGGCCAAAAATCAGAAGATGATCGAGTGCTTCTTGACGAGATCGTGCAGCCTCGATGAAAATTTCCATCTGTTTTTTTACATGGGGCTGGCCAGTGTAGTCATCTAATAACTTTGGACGAATGGCTCTGTCTATTACTTCTTCGTTGCCTTGAACACTTGGCTCAATCAGTCTATCAGCTTCAATCATAAAGGTTATTACATCATAGATTTAAGCGCTTCTTTGATCAGCGCTTCGGTATTCATATCTGGTTGGCTTACTGCCTTAACCGCTTTTTGTGCTTGCGCTAGTTTATAGCCTAATGCGAGTAATGCAGCAACTGCATCATCGGCTGGATTATTGGCAACCGTTGGATCTTCTTGTGGCGCAATAACCGCATTGTCGCTAAATGGCGTTAGCAAATCATTGCCGAAGTCTTTTAAACGATCTTTCATTTCTAGCACTAAACGTTCTGCGGTTTTCTTACCTACGCCTGGAATTTTCACCAAAGTGGTCGCATCTTCGTTATTAACACAGTGGATGAACTGCTCAGCTGACATACCCGATAAAATCGCTAAACCTAGTTTTGGCCCAACACCATTGGCTTTTATCAATTCTCGAAATAAAGCGCGCTCTTTTTTATAATTAAAACCAAATAATAACTGGGCGTCTTCACGTACCACAAAATGCGTGTAAACCGCTGCTTGCTCGCCAACATTAGGTAACTCATAGAAACAGGTCATTGGCATTTGAACTTCGTAACCTACCCCATTTACATCAAGTAAAATCTCCGGTGGTTGTTTTTCTAATAGTGTGCCGTTTAGTCTTCCAATCATGTCTATTACCTTAATCTTCGACGAACTGTTTTACTGGCGCTACCAGCTAAACGAATTAAATTTTGCTCAGAATGTGCATGACAAATGGCAATGGCTAATGCATCTGCTGCATCTGCTTGCGGTGTTCCTGGTAGCTTCAGGATACGTTTGACCATTTCTTGGACCTGCTCTTTTTTAGCGCCACCTTTACCTACTACCGCCTGTTTTACTTGCCTAGCTGAATACTCATAGACGGGTATATCTTGTATAGTAGCGGCTACAATCGCAGCACCTCGGGCTTGTCCTAGTTTCAACGCTGAATCTGGGTTATGTGCCATAAACACTTGCTCAATACCAAAGCTTTGTGGGCTGAACTGCTCCACCAACTGAGTGACACCTTGGAAGATCATTTTTAATCGGGTAGGAAAATCATGCTCCCCCACTTTAATACAGCCACTACCTAAGTAGGTAAACTTACTTCCTTGATGATCGATCACACCGTAACCGGTAAATCTTGAACCTGGATCAATGCCTAAAATTACTGCCAAAGCACATTCTCATTTATTTTTTTGGCATAATGCCAAAATACTGTATGAATTACCAGTTATTCATCATCACTTTGCATCAGAGGTAAAGTAACAGTTGCAATCACCCCTTGCACAAAATGATTTTCCAACTGTAATTGCCCATCATGGTGAAGCATTATTTGTCGACTTAATGCCAAGCCTAAGCCAGTGCCTTGGTGTTTAGTGGTATAAAAAGGCACAAATAAGTTATCAAAATTGGCGATCCCCTGCCCAAAGTCTCGGATAGTAATTTTCAAAATGTCATCACTTTCTTCAAGGTCTAGCTCAATGCTTCGCCTGTTTTTTGCTGCATTGGCTTCTATGGCATTTTTTATCAAGTTGATGAGCACTTGCTGAAGCTGTTTTTTATCAACATTCAATACTAACTGTAAGGCAACTTTTGGCCAATTTTCGCTATAAGTAAATTCACAATCAAACAAAGGCAGGACCGGATCAAACAAACTTTGTACAGTGACAGCTGATTTACTCGGCTTTGGCAATTGAGCCAATTCACGGTAACTGGTGATAAAGGCTTGCAAAGAACTTGCCCGCTCGGAAATTATCTCAAGCCCTTGCTGAAACTGAGGTTGTAGAAGAAATTCACACTGTTGAATTTTCTTATTTAGACTACGACTGATTGTTGCAATTGGCGTGAGTGAATTATTGAGTTCGTGACTTAACACGCGTAATAGGTCTTGCCATGCTTGTTGCTTGCGCTCATCTAGTATTTGTTCGGCTTTTATTAGTAATAGCAGCGTATGTGAGTTGCCAGCGCTTAAATACTTATCTTTAAAAGCAAAATACTCGCCTTGTAACTGCGTAGTCTTTAACGTCACAACTGCTGAATTTTTCTCAGTGATTGATTTCATCCAATGGAAATCTTGAAGTGAACAAACTTCTAACTCTTGGCCTAAAAATAACTGGGTAAGTGCGGCATGATTTGCCATCACGATATTTTGCTCATTGTCGTAAGCAAAGCACATAGCTTGAACCTGATCTAAAATTTTATCGATCAGGATCTGCTTTTCAGATACTTGGCGACTCTTTGTTTGTAAGTTATCTGCGAGCGTATTGATTAGTTTCAACTGTGGCGCGATAGCGGCATCTTGCTGCAAGTTTCCACGCATTGTGTAATCTTCTTCAATCAAAGACGCCAATAAATTACTAATTAGCTGTTGTTGTTTTTCGATGTTATTTCGTATGGCATACACCACATAAAATAATCCTAACAAGGCGATGATGCTGAAAAACGCCAGCAAATAGGTGTTGATCCCTGCGTAAAATAAACTAAAGAACGCCACTAAAATGGCAGGGAGTGACATACTTAATAATAACCGAGTCTGTTGCTGTTTATGATCAACTGTTTTCATTTTTAAGCGCTTATAGAATTGCATGCTATTGCGCTTCATATTTCGCTAAACGGCGATAATAGCCGCTTCGACTAAGACCCAAAGATTTAGCTGTTTCAGTGACATTCCCAGCAAAGTGTTTAAGCCTTTGCTCCATTGCCTGAAACTCTATTTCATCTAAGGTTAAATTGGCTTGGGTGCTTATTCTATTGTCTGGCAACGTTGTCGGTATGTTTTGCTGGGCGTCACTACCCATTACACTTAGATTTAAGCTCTCGGCTGTGATACTTGTGTCACTTAAAAACAGTGCACGCTCTATACAATGACTTAACTCTCTTAAATTGCCCGGCCAGTGATATGTGAGCAATGCAGATTTAGCACACTCAGATAAAAAAACATCGTTTTTGCTATAATTTTTACTGTGTTTGGCAACAAAGTAATTTGCCAATGGCACAATATCGTCTTTGCGCGCTTTTAACGCAGGCATGTGCAAGGTAACCGTGTTTAAGCGATAGAATAAATCTTGTCGAAATGACCCAGCTTGAATAGCAGATTCAAGATCGGTATTGGTCGCAGACACTAATCTTACATCGGCACATTGGGTTTTGCTTGAGCCCACAGGTTCAAATTGTTTTTCTTCTAATACACGAAGCAATTTAGCCTGCTGAGCAAGTGGGATGTTACCTATTTCATCTAGAAACAATGTGCCCTGCTGCGCCATTTGAAAGCGCCCTGCGCGGTTTTTTTTTGCATCTGTAAACGCACCTTTTACATGACCAAATAGCTCGCTTTCAAATAAACTATCTACAATTGCGCCCATATTTGCACTAACAAAGGGCCCAGAAGCACGCTGAGAAAACTGATGAATTTTGCTTGCGAGTAAACTTTTACCTGTGCCATTTTCACCTGTGATCAAAATGTTCATGTCACTTTTTGCTAAACTTTGTGCCTGCTTAAGCAATTGCTGCATCACTACTGATTCTGCAATTAGATCATCGTGTTGAAAATATAGGTCTTGTTTGAGTTGACTATTTTCGTCTTTGGCAAGTTCGAGCTGGTGCTCTCGCTCTGCAAGTCTTATTTGAGTTTGAATGGAGTTGATGAGTGCGTCATCTTGCCAGGGCTTTTGCACAAAGTCTTTTGCACCGGCTTTCAATGCAGCAACCGCGATATCTATGGTCGCCCAGCCTGTCATGGCAATAATCGGTGGTAGCTTATCGGTCAACAATTTATTCATTTGCTGAATAAACTCAATACCTTCACTGCCTGATGTGGTATCACGATGGAAGTTCATATCCAGCATAACGAGATCAAAGTTATGTTGCGTTAATTGGGTTTTAGCCGCTTCAAGACACGTTACCCCTTTTACATCAAAACCATAGTCATCTAATAAAAACTGCAGGCTGGCGATGATATTAATATCATCGTCAGCCACTAAAATGTTTGCCATTATTATTGTTACTCCTTATTCATAGCGAAGTACCTGGCTTGGCTCCAATACTAGCGCATTTCTAGTTGGAAAATAAATGGCAAGTAACACTGCACTTGCTACCAAGACTGTAACGACACATGCAAGTATCAGATAAATGTAAGCGGGTACTAGCTGCTCCGTAAAATTATGAAACAAATAAGCAATCAAGACAAAAAATAGTAAGGCTAAGCCACTCCCCAATACCAACAATTTACTACCTTGTTTTACGAATAAGCTGGCTATCGCACTATCGGTCGCACCAACAGCGCGGCGAACACCAATTTCGTTGTAGCGTTGAAAAACTGTACCCGCACTCAAGCCATAAATACCTGTTAATGCTAAAAACAACGCGAAGAAAGCGCACCCAAAAGTAATATAGAACGCTGTTTTGGCCATTTTATGCAACATGCCAAAGTCATCTTCTTTTGATCTGAAATAGCCAGGATCAGATGCTGGATCTAAGCGATAAAATACATGATAAAAATCAGTCTGTGCTTGTTGGCTATCTCCAAAGTGTTTCAATGTAACTCTTAAGGGCCTAACTTCACCTTGTAACGCCGATGTATAAATTTCATCTTCTTTATCTAGTGCAGCGAATAAAGACGATGCGTTCATTCTATTTGTTACAACTCCCACAATTGTGTGCGTCTCTATTGCTGATTTAAGCTCAACGTCTATTTGCTCCCCAAGTGGGCTGGAATTCGGCCAGTATCGTTTTGCCATAGAATCTGAGATCACTGCTGTTCGCATGGCATTGCGATGATCTTGTCCGTCAAGATGACGGCCTTCTAGCAAATACGGACCGTAGCTTTGTGTATTTCCAATCAGCTCAATCACATCTACTTGTGGTTTATCCTGATCTCTTTCAATGATTTGACCCGCTGGGTACACTGACTTTTTACCCAAATAAGCACTCAGAGACACATCACTAATACTATCTTGCTGTTCAAGTTCAGCTTTTAGTAATTGATAGTAAGTAAGTTTTTGTTCTACAGAGGTATAACGCTTTTCTTCTAAGGTTAAATTCACATCTAAACTATTCTTAAAGTCGACGCCCATTTCCATATTGATAATAGTTTGGGATAAAAACGCAGATAACCCGCCAATCAGCATTAGGGTAGAAATTAAAAATATTTGTGCAGTCAATAATACCTTAGAAAGTCGACCCGCTTTTTTACCCTGAGCCCCACGCGTACCGTCTCGTAAAGTGGCATTCACATCTTGTGTTGCTGCTTTGTACGCAGGCAAGAAACATGCAAAGAAAAGGGTCACTAAGGCAAACACCAAGGCCGCGATTAGGGTGTCAATATCCATACCCCAATGCCACCAGAATGCAAGGTTATCAGACATATGACTTTGTAATACGATTTCAGTATAACTTAGGGCAGCTCCTGCTAATAAAACCGCTAACACAGAACCAAGAATAGTTAAAATACTCCCCTCCCACATTAGCTGAGAAATTAACCGTTTTGTAGGAGCACCCAGCGCTGCCCGAATTGCCGTTTCTTTATTTTTTTCTAATGCCCTAGCAAGTAATAAATTACCAACATTAATACAAGCGAGTAATAATATGCATAGTGCTACACCATTGATAAAGGTAAAAACAATACCACCCGCACCATTTACTTGCGCACTTGGAAACGATGTGATCGCAACGGTTCTTAGCTCATAGTCATGTCCCAGTGCTTGCTGTTTCTGAGCATAAAACCCTTTTAACAGGCTAGATAGTTCAGTTTCGGCTTGTTTAATAGATGTGCCTTTATTTAAACGACCGTAGGCACTAAGCCACTCATCGCTGCTCATTAGTGGTTGCCTATATTGTAAAGATAATGGTTGCCAAGCTCTTCCTGCGACTGGAAAAGCAAAACCTTCAGGCATGACCCCTACAACAGTCGTTAATTGATTATTGAGATTAATAATTTGACCAACTATGTCTTGCTGACCATTAAAAGTGCTCTGCCAAATAACATAACTTAACACCACCACAGGCTCTGAACCGACTTGGTAGTCTTCAGTTTGTAGTGTACGTCCCATTAATGGTTGAACTTTTGCAAACTCAAAGAAGTTATTATCAACTTTTTCTAAACTAAGACGTTTCGATGTTTGTTCAAACAATATATGTCCAAATGTTGATACATAACGACCTATCTGCGCGAAACTGGTTTGTGCTTTGATTAAGTTCGCAGTTTCCCAAGCAGGCATAGGGTCTAAATCAGTATCTTCTTGTGATTGAGAAGATATATGTAAAATGGTATCACCTTCAGGTAAAGGTAAGTCTTTGTATAGCACTGAATTCAAGAATGAAAAACTATACAAGCTAACAAATAGTCCGCCAATCAGAACCAGCAGCGTCAAGGCTGAGAATTTAGGCGACTGAAGTAATTGTCTTAGTGCATACTTAATATCAAGCCACATAGTGTGCTCCTTACGCTGATACTTTTTCGACAGAATGAAGCATTACATCATTGACTAATGTGCCATCAAGAATACTTACCTGTCGCTGCGCCATTTGAGCACTGCGAGGATCGTGCGTCACCATGCAAATCGTGCTGCCATCTCGGTGTAACTGGTCAAATAACGTCATCACTTTTTCTGCATTTTGACTGTCTAAGTTACCTGTTGGCTCATCGGCAAAGATAATTTTTGGATCGTTCACCAAGGCTCTTGCAACGGCCACTCGCTGCTGCTGACCACCAGACAACTGTGAAGGAAAGTGATACGCGCGATGTTGCATACCAACACGTTCCAATACTTCATCGACTTTACTTTGCATCACGCTCTTAGAGACACTATTTTGGTAAGTCAGCGGTAACATGATGTTTTCACTGATTGTTAAACTAGAAATTAAATTAAAAGACTGAAAAACAAAGCCGATGTCATAACAACGGATCCGAGCTCGTTTATCACGGCTAAAACCCGTGACATCCTGACCATTAAACAGATATTGCCCGCTGGTTGCGGTGTCGAGTAAACCTAAAATAGACAGCAAGGTAGACTTACCGCAGCCAGAAGGGCCTGACAAGGAAACATACTCACCTTGTGCTATTTCAAGATTAATATTATTTAACGCATGGGTTTCGATATCTTCAGTTAAAAATGATTTATTGATGTTACTTAAACTTAATAATGACATGAGAGTTCCTTTTAAACCTATTGATATTATTGTATTTTGACACTGCTATGAGGTGCCCATGCGCTGGTGTCAGAGATAATAATTTGATCGCCTGGGTTAAGACCAGACAGAATTTGAATATATTTTGCAGTACTAGCGCCAAGTTTGACTTCATATTTTTGAGCAAACGCGCCGTCACTGCTCGTTTTGAACAGGTCTACCGTACGATTTTTTGGTGCAAATGCAGGGCGTTTTATATAAAGCGTGTTTTTGATATTGGCCACTTCAATGTAACCATCAATATTGAGATCTGAACGCGCTTCCTTAGGTAGTTCAGAGATAATCCCCACCTCCACTGCTACTAGGCCATTTTCAGATAGCGGTGATATACGCTGCACTTCACCAGAGAGCTTATTGAAGCGGGTATCAATAGTGACAGATTGACCCATCACAACGTCTTTAACTTGTATTTCTTGTACGTTTATCTCGGCAAATAGCGAACCTGGATCGATCACTAACGCTGCATTTTCACCGTTATTAAGTTGCTGACCAAGTTCAATCGGCAGCTTTTGTACTATGCCAGAGATACCCGCTGTGATCGTTAAACCACTTACCTGCCGCTGTGTTTTTCTGAGATTATTTTCGACCTGCTCAAGTCGTGCTTGTCTGGCTAATTCACTGGCTTGATAGTTTTGCAGCATTTTATCAGCACGTTTTACTTGTGCCTGCCAGCGAGCATATTGTTGGGTAACAGCAAGCTGAGTGCGTTTAAAATCTAACGCAGACAATGAGCCTTTGCCTTGATCCAGTAACGATTGCTCTGCATCAAGTTTTAGTTTTGAGCTTTTGTAATTAAACTCAGCTTCCATAACAGCATTCTCAAGATCAAGTTGTTGAGCTTGTTGAGCAACTGCAGCAGCATTATTTTCAGCCTTAATGGCTTTTAGTTCCCATTGAATTTTCTCTAGTTCGCTTAGCAATTCGGTATTTTCTAACACCGCTATTTGCTGTCCTTGAACAACACTGTCTCCGGGTTTTGCAAACAACTGCTGAACTCTGCCCCTTGATTGCGCTGCACTCCATTGCAGATATTTTGGCTTTAAAACCCCAGAGCCCCTTACATCAATTTTGAAGTCTCCCTGCTTCACGTTAGCCATTAGTAATTTATCTCGTGCAACGAAGTAAGAAGCATCGCCTAAGAACTGCTTTGATAAGTAAATCGTCAAAAAGATCAAAAATATAACTGGTAAGTACCAATATCGCTTAATTGCAGTTGTTGGTTGTGGGGTTCTTTTCGTATCCATGGCTGACTCCAATAGTTGAACTGAGTAATTTGAATCAACTATCGAGCCAAAATTTATCTCATTGTTATTTAATGTTTTTTACATTTTTTGTACTGTAGGTAATGTTTTCTTGTATCGAAACTGAGACAGCTTAAAAAGTATCAGTGTCTCAATTATGAGACACTGATTTACCCTTATACTTGTTTTAGGCTATGACTTCTTGGTGATCATGGATAATTTCGAAAATCTCTTTAAAAGAATGGGCTGTTTGAAGAATATTAACAGGAATATGTAATACTCTGGCAATATCACTGGCTGATATAATTCCTCTTAAATTACCTGTTTCATCAACCAATAAGATGTGTTGATGGCCTAAACCTTTTAGCGTTTCAAGCACATCACCTATTTTTGAATTTTCTACCATTGAATAAGGCATTGCACGAAGATCTGATTTTTTTGTCATTAAATCTTCAACTGTCAGATCATTACGTGACTGATTACGCTTTTGCGCCACGGTTAGTACTTTTCTTCCCGTTAAATCACGAGAGTTAATAACTCCCAGAAATGTATCGTCATGGTCTATCACTAACTTAGACCTAACATGACCATTTACCATCATAAATAAGGCATGATCGACATCTACGTCTTTTAAAATAACTTGCGGCGTTCGTCGGGTAAAATCTGTGACTATCTTGAGAGCACTACTCTTAAGAGTTAATTTTTCAGAGTCGAAATGATTGCAGAGTTGATGTACTCCTTTTAGCTCAACTGTGTCTATTTTTCTAAATTCACCCATCTGTTACCTCGCAAATTACCATTCACTTTATTGCAATAATAGAAATATGGTTCAGTACGCTCGAATATGCAAGCTAGTGTAAGTGGCTGTAATCGCATATTACATAAAAAAGGCTTAGACTTGATTTGGGTTGATACAATTTGAACTTTTTAATAAGTTTAATATTTCTCATTGTGTGCTTTAACAAGTTAAATCATATTGTGCTGTTCAACAGGACAGTTTAGTATCAGCCAATTGTTTCAACGGAAATTTTGGTTTTAATTAAGAAAAGGAAGCATATATGGCTTATCTCATTGATGAACAAAAGCTTGAAAAGGTCTATCTAAAAAGCTACCACTCCATTGGGCGGTTTAAATACAACGTTGATACACTTATCAATTCGCCTGAAATCTCTCGTCATCATGCAATTATTGAACATACCCAAGGAAATTGGTTAATTCGAGATGTGAGCACCAATGGTATTTGGATCAATGATAAAAAAATAAGCAAAAACCTTCCTTATCAATTATGTCTAAACGATAAAATTGATTTTGCGGCTCCTGGTCGCAGCTCTTTTGTTGTGGGTGACCTAAGCACTGATTGTCAATTCTTAGTGTCTCAGTCTGACAGCAATAAAGTGATCGAAATAAAAGACCAGTTATTATTACCAAACGAGCAGGAAGCTACACATATTGCCTATTTTGATAGCATGCTCAATTATTGGTTTTTAGAAGACTTATTCACAAATGACAGGCAAGTTTTGATTGATGGAGGACTGATCAGTATTTTTAATGATCAGTGGCAATTTTACTGCTCAAGCCCATCGACTATTACCAAGCAACTTAAAAGTGAAATAGCACAAAATATTGAATATGCATTATCTTTTAACGTGAGCTTAGATGAAGAAAATACGCAACTAACTTTAAATGTTGCAAACAAAACATTCGATTTAGGAACGCGTTCACATCATTATTTGTTATTACTTTTAGCACGCACTCGTATTTTAGATAAACAAGCAGGATTAGAGCCTGAATTACAAGGCTGGATGTATAGAGAAGAGCTTGCAAAAGCTTTAGGTATTCAAATGAATCATATGAATATAATGGTTCACCGAGCAAAAAAACAGTTAGCAGATGCTTGTATGGAAGTATTTCCTGAATTTGCATATATGCTCGAGTCAGAAAATGGAAAATTAAGACTTAATTGTCATGACATCACCATTGTCAAAGGTAGTAAACTTGAGACCCGCATCTCTATCTAGCAAAAGTCTCAAAGTTTCATCAAAGCGCTAATTTCTGTAGGGGCCCGCATGTTCAATTATTCGGGCTTCTAAGTTTTTAAGTAAGCCAACTTTAAATAGCATTTCGACCACGACGAACAATGGGCCAACCAATAAACCCATTAAGTCATCAACAAATGCTGGCTTCTTGCCTTCATAATAATGCCCAATAAATTGAATTATCCAACCTATGACGAAAAGCCCCGCAAATAAGCCATAAAAGCTCGCTGTTTGAGCGTTCATACTTTCAAAAATACTGTCTACCCCCCAAAGCCCTAATAGATATAAACCACTCATGAGCAGACCTAATTTAATATCTAAGGCTATGTAAAACAGCATTGCGAGTATCGCAATGATCAATGCTGGAGTTATCGGAAGGTTATTGACTAACATTAAAGGAAAATACAGTAGGCCAATTACCGCAAATACGATCAGCGGCACGCCCACAAAGTGCGTTAAAATATTGCGCTCATCACGATGGTAGAGCGCATATTTAATTAAGTGTTGGTCTAATTTTTTCATTTTAGTTCTACTTATAAATAGAGTCTTAACACTAAATTAGAACCACACTTCTTACATCATTGTCAATTTAAAGGGCTAACTTGTCTGCAATCTCTGCCTTAAACCAGAACAGCGTTGCAACTGTCTAGACATTGAAAGAGTTAAAACCGACATTTGTGCCACCAGCTCAAATTTTTGTTTTGCTCGCGTGATCCCAGTATAAACTAGCTGTCGGTTGATCCCTGAATGTGCTCTTTGCATTGGTGGTAACAACATTGCGGTATGTGCAAACTCAGACCCCTGAGATTTGTGTATGGTCATGGCGTACACTTTCTCGTGCCTAGGTAGTCTATTCGGGTAAAAATCTCGAACATTTCCCTGCTCATCAACAAACACAGCTTTTAAACTCGCCGAACCTGAATTATTCGACTGATAATTGACTAAAATCCCAATATCACCATTAAATAAATTCAGCTGATAGTCGTTTTGGGTGATCATAATTGGCAAGCCCGCATATTGGCGCTGCGTTAAATCAATTAAACCACTTTGATGCAGTCTCTGCTCAATACGTTGATTTAGTGCGTTTAC
>Ga0114932_10002017_pt1 | contig 22161 bp, 23 predicted proteins | sample 2SBtaG_2_FD_87286 | JGI IMG/M metagenome (GOLD analysis project Ga0114932, IMG submission 87286) | Deep subsurface microbial communities from Kolumbo volcano to uncover new lineages of life (NeLLi) - 2SBTROV12_ACTIVE470 metaG | ecosystem: Environmental > Aquatic > Marine > Volcanic ...
GAATGTGTCTAGAAGAACTATCTAGACAAAATCTATTAGAGAAGAATGTACTTGATATAGGTTCGGGTTCTGGTATTCTTTCGATAGCAGCTGTTAAGTTAGGTGCATTATCTTCTACTGGTATAGATATAGATGAGAATGCAACCGATTCCTCATTAAATAACATTCAAATGAATGGAGTATCTGAAAACATTACTATCAAAACTGGAGTTTTGGATGATCTTGATACTAGAGATAAATATGATGTTATTGTCGCTAATATTACAGCTCAGGTCATTATCGGATTGGTTCCTTCGATAAGTAGGTATTTAAAACCAAATGGATTGGTAATTACATCAGGAATTTTATCAGAACTTTTTTCTGAAGTAGAAAATACATTTGCACAATCGGGGTTTGTAACGAATACTTCTAGTACCTCAGGTGATTGGTCTTTAGGAGTATTTTCTTACTCTTAAATAGTAAAGAACGAATATATAAAATATATTCCCATTAGGCAAAGAAATATTCCACAGAATAACAAAAGATAGTGATAAATTTTATTCGATAAAAATTTGAACCCAGATACTAAAATTAGAGATACGGCAGTATACCAAACTATATCTGCAAGTATATGTCCAATATACATACTAGCAATTCCTAAAACACCTTGATCAGATGCATTAATAATCAATGTAGCACCAATAGTTACCCACCAGATAAACCAATAAGGATTACTCAGACTTACTAGGGCACCTTGAAGAAGTAAGGTTTTAGAATTTAGGTTTGATGTTTCGTTCGTATCGTTTAAATCTACTTCTTTATTCGAAATTATTGTTTGGATCCCTAATATGATGAGCATTATGCCTCCGAATAAACTTATAGTTTTAGCTATAAAATTGGAGTCAAATACTTGATTGATACCTATCGATATACCAATGACAACAAATAACTCTAGTATGGAATGCCCTATAGCAATAAGTGGACCAGCTTTCCAACCATTGTGTAAAGTTTCTTTTATACTCAGGGCGAGTAATGGACCAGGAGAAGCTGCACCTGAAAACCCTATAAGAAGTGAACCAAAGAATATAGTTAGTATTATAAATTGATCTTCCATAAATTATTCAGCAGTGAGTTCTCTATCCATTAATTCAGAAAACGCATCCATTGGAGGAAGGTTTTCAAATATAATTCGGTAAACCATAGAGGTTATGGGCATTTCTATATTTTTTGATTGCGATATTGAATATATTGCTTTTGTAGTATTTACACCTTCTGCGACATTCGTCATATTGTTAGTAATCGACTCTATATTATTACCTGTTGCCAATTGTTCTCCGACATGCCTATTTCGACTGTAGGCACTTGATATTGTGGTCATTAGGTCACCAATCCCTGCGAGTCCATAAAACGTTGATTCTTGGGCATTGTAGGCCATTGCAAAGCGTTTAATTTCAGCAAGTCCTCTTGTAACGAGGGCTGATTTGGCATTATTCCCGAAGTTTAGCCCATCTACTATACCAGCTGCGATCGCAATTATATTTTTTAAGGATCCACATAATTCTACTCCAGCTACATCTGAGCTTCTATATACACGAAACGTTTTGGTAGTGAGTAAATTTTGAATATTTTGTGCTGTTGTACCACTCATACTTGCTACTACTGAAGAGGCAGGGAGTCCATTTGCAATTTCTTTTGCTAGGTTTGGACCAGATAAGACTGAAAACTTCGTACTCAGATCATGGCTAATATATTCAGAAGCTACTTCGCTCATACGTTTATTTGTTTCAATTTCAATGCCTTTTGTTGCGCTAATAAGTATATGAGTATCATTAAGATAATTTGTGATGTTAATAATATTTTCTCTAAACGTATGAGAAGGAACTGCTAATAAAATATACGTCGAGTTTTTTATACAAGATTCCAAAGAATGCTTTATAGTTATACTTCTGGGTAAATTTATACCCGGTAAATGTTTTTTATCTTCTCGGTTATTTTCAATTATATGAGCTTCATTTTCCGTTCTAGCCCATATATCAACAGGTATATTTTTGTTAGCAATTAAGCAAGCTAGTGTTATTCCCCAACTTGTTGTACCAATAACAGTTACCTTATTTTGTGGATCTGTCACACTTTTTCTCCAAATTTTCTTTCATTACCGTTTATTAACCTTCGAATATTTTCATGATGTTTAATGACTAATAATGGGCCAACAACTAATGCGTAAATATAACTATAGTCATTTATCTCTGAAATAGATTGTACAATAAGAATTATCATTGCAACTATTGCTCCAAATATAGATCCCAGCGATACATATTTTGTGGTAAACAAAATAGGTAGAAATGTTAAAATTGCCGCCAGCGCTGAAAGAGGATTTAACACCGCTGCTATTCCTACAGCTGATGCAACACCTTTTCCTCCTTTGAAACCAGCAAAAATAGGCCAATTATGTCCAAAAATAATTGCGATTCCACATATAGCAATAAGGATTGCATTGTTTGAATTAATTTCATTTATGAGCATTATGCAAAAAATTGGGATAGCCCCTTTGAGAAAATCTAGAACAAGGACAAGTATTGCTGATTTTGTACCTAGTATCCTTAATGCATTCGTAGCTCCGGTAGATTGGCTTCCATGTTTTCGTATATCTATTCCGGATTTAACTTTTCCTATTATTAAACCTACTGGAATGCTCCCTACAAGATAAGTAATAGGTACTATTAGTAATAGCATTTGTTGATTCATTTTGTAACCTTAGTAAAATATTAAATTAAGGTGAGTCCATTGAAAATCCAACTCTTTTCGCATTTGGTTTTCGATATATCGTTTGTAGGAAAAATGTATAAGATTAGTATCATTCACCTTAAATTTGAAAGTTGGTGGATTAATATTATCCTGAATGACATTTCGAATGACTAAAGATCGTTTACCTTTATGCGGTATTTGATGAGAACCAACAATATCCCATATTAAATTCGATAAGGTTGATTGTTCTATTCTTCTCATTCTTTCCTCATGAATTATTAAAACAGTGTCTAAAATATCATCGATACCTGTATTTTCTTTGGCAGATATGAAAAAGATAGGTGCATATGGAGCAAAACCAAAATGAGTATTTACAGCATATGATAGTTCTTCTTTCTCTTCATTAGAAAGTAACTCAGATTTATTTACTGCAATAATAACCCCTTTAAATGATTCGATTGCAAGGCCAGCAACATGAGTATCTTGAGCAGTAATTGGTTCTTCTGCATCAAGAAGAATACAAACTATATTTGATCTTTCTATTGCTTGTTCAGATCTTATAACTGAAAATTGTTCTATTCCAGGCTCGACTTTACCCCTTCTTCTAATACCAGCAGTATCAATAAGGTTTATGGATGTATTTTTATATTCAAATAAAGTGTCTATTGCATCACGCGTTGTGCCAGGAATTGGAGAAACAATAGACCGAGATTCTTGGGTTATTGTGTTTACCAATGTTGATTTTCCAACATTGGGGCGACCGATAATTGAAAGCGATATTGATGATTGATCAAATTCGTTGTTTGTTTCATTTTGTGGAACTAATTCTGCGATTGATTGTTTTAGATCGCTAATTCCGTGGTTGTGATATGCACTTATGGATATAGGGGAACCTATACCAAGTGAATAAAAATCGTTTGATAATAATTCTGATTTTGGTGTATCAGCTTTATTAGTGATTAATATTATCGGTGTTTCAGTTTTTCTTAGCACATTAGTTAAATCTTGATCAATTGGTGTAGGACCTTCATTTACATCAGTGACAAATAGAATCACTGAAGCTATATCTATTGCAAATTCAGCTTGAGACTGGATTTCTGATTGTAAAACATCAGAGCTAGCAGAAATACCAATACCCCCAGTATCAGTTAATAAGAATCGTTTATTTTCAATAGTTACTGGTGTAGTTATACGATCTCTTGTTGTTCCAGATTCTTCTGCTATAACAGCAACTTTCTTTCCTGCTAGACGATTAAAGAGTGTTGATTTTCCTACATTAGGCCTTCCCACTATAGCTACAATTGGAGTGTTCATAATATTAATCTCTATTATTTAAATAAATATTCCATTGCTGCTCTTTGAGCATGAAGTCTGTTTTCTGCTTGATCAAAAACTACTGATTTTTTGTGATATAAAAGATTTTGAGAAATTTCCTCACCATGATGAGCAGGTAGTGGATGCATTAATATTGCATTATCTTTGGCAGAATCTAAATCCTTTTCAGTTATTTGATAATTCTTAAAAGCATTTTTTCGGATTTCTGATTCTGATTCTTGCCCCATACTTGTCCATGCATCAGTGTAAATCACATCTGCAGCTGCCATAGCTTTTTGAGGATTTATTTCATGAATTATAGATTGGTTAATTGTTTCGTTATCAATTGTTAGTTTGTATTCATCGGGAGATGAAGAAATAAAAGGCATTCCCATATGATAAGCACCACAGGCTAAACTTCTAGCAACATTGTTGCCATCACCAATATATGCAATTGTAATATCTTGTAATGTGCTAAATTTTTCTTGTATTGTTACCAAGTCTGCAAGAGTCTGACATGGGTGCTCTTCATCTGACAAAGCATTAATAATCGGAATCGTTGAATATTTAGCAAATTCAGTGAGAGTATTGTGTGAAAAAGTACGTGCAATAAAGGCATATATATATCGCGATATTACATTTGCTACATCGCGAATTGGTTCTCGAGATCCTACTCCAATATTATCTTTATCGAGATAAACAGTCGTGCCTCCTAATTGTTTTACACCGATTTCAAAGCTTAATCGAGTTCGCAAAGAAGGTTTTTCAAACCAAATACCCACTGTTTCATTTTCTAATAAATCATTGAATGGCATAGGTTTGCTAGAAATGGCACGAGTAATTATGGATGATATTTCAGAACCATTTAAATCATTAATACTGAGTAGATGTTGTACTGTCATTTTTTTCCTTAATTAAGTTATAGAATTTATAACTATAAGACAATAAGTATTTAGTTTAATAATTCTTTTGTCAAATATAGTATTTATCATAGTGAACCTATATATAAGTTAGATTTAATTTTTGTTATGATTATCAAACTTATATTAGAAGTTCGAGGTTAAGTCTCAAGGAGAATATAATGGCAAAAAAAAGATGTTTATTAGAAATGGGAATGGGCACTGATTTACACGGTAAAGATTATACTAAAGCTGCACAGAGAGCAGTGAGAGATGCACTATGGCATAATAGTGTTTCTTTCCCAGGAATTTTTGCCGATGGTGCTAATTCAATGTATGTTGATGTTACAATTGCGGTTCCTGAACCAGATCAGGTTAATGGCGATGAAGTTTTATCAGTATTACCGTATGGAATGAAATCAATTAACGTAGTTCAGGGTGGATTAAATGTTCCTAGTCCAGATGGTACTGATGTAACCATAATTGCTAATGCTGCGGTTATTGTTAGCTTAGAAGTAGAATAATTCTTTATTCAATGTCAGGGGGTTAGTATGTCTTATATGATTAATCATATACATATAAAAACAGATGATCCAGATAAAGTTGCAGAATGGTATGTAGAAGCATTTGGTTTTGAAATTATAAGTAGAAGAGTGAGGGACTTTAACCCTAAATTAATGGATTACTTTATTGTTACTCAATCCAAGGATGGAACAAGAGTTAATATCTCTGGTGCTAGATCAAACGAAACATTACCGGAAATTGGTTCAGGTGTACATGAGGGGCTTGAACATTTTGGTATAACAGTCCCCAATATCAATGAAGAACTTGAAAGATTACAAAAATTGGGTGCTGTAGTTTTAGAACAACCCATAGAAACTCCTGAAGGTGCTTTTTTGGCTTTTATACAAACACCATATGACAAGTCACGAGTAGAGATAGCCCAAGTTCCGAATTCAATATAATTAGCTTGTTATTTATCCCAGAGGTGTTCTTTTAAAGCATCTTCATTTAAGTCTGTTCCCCATCCTATTCCTGAAGGTGTTTTCATGTATCCATCAGAAATATCAGGAATATTAGTAACCAAGTCATCTTTCCAAGAAACTTGATCAACATCAATTTCCATAATTTTTATGTTTGGTAAGACAGCACACAAACTTGCACTTATAAAGCTTGAAAGATGACTGTAATAATTATGGGGTGCAACATTGAACTGGAATGTTTCTGCTAAATCTCCTACTTTTTTACCCTGCGAAAAGCCCATCCACGGTACATCAATCATAAATATATCTGCAGATCTTGCTTGAAAATATGGTAAATATTCCTGCATAAATAATAGATTTTCTCCTGAACAAATGGGTATGTTTATTGCATCTTTTAATTCGCGTAATGCATCAGGTTGATACATATCAATTTCGAGCCACATAAGGTTATATTTTTCCACTACTTCAGCAATACGTTTGGCACTTTCTGGTTTTACATGAAAATTGAGATCTAAATTAATATCAATATTTTCTCCAACTGCGTCACGGAATGTTCCAATTTGATTATCAATATGAGTTAATATATCTTTGGGAATTACGCCATCAGTACTGCCTATCGGGCCTGCAAATCCACCTCCCCAGGTTTGGGCAGGTTTACCTGGAATAATTATATTTGTTTTAAATGCAGTATATCCTTTTTCAATCACTTCTTTTCCCAGGTTATAGATATCCTTGAGTGATTCTAAAGGTGGGGTATTACATAGTTCGTAATTTCTAGCACGATATGTTCCACAATGAGACCAATATAATCGTACATGTTCCCGAGTTGGGCCTCCAAATAATTCAACGACAGAAATATTTAAAGCCTTGGCTTTAATGTCCAACAGAGCTAATTCGATTCCAGATATAGCTTTGTATGCAATTCCGCCTCTACTTTGTATAGAGATACGTTTTAAGTCTAATAATAGCATTTCAAATGATCGAGGATCTTTTCCAATTAATAACTTTGAAAAATCTTCAATAGATCCAACAACTCCATGCGGTTGCCTAGTTTCAGTACATTCACCGTATCCAGTTATCCCTTCATCAGTTTCAATTTTTACAAATAAAAATGGCCACCATCCAGAATCAACCAAAAATGTTTCTATATTTGTGATTTTCATATTTGTACATTTCTTTCTATATAAAAATTTATGATAATGAGTATAATATACAAACTTACCTAGAAGATGAATATAGTTATTCTTGATTATATTGAGATAAGGAGATAGAAATGCCTTTAATAAACCATAATGACTTAAGAACTTTTATTTCACAATTGATGCAAGCATATGGAGCAAGTGAAGATGAGGCAACACTTATTTCAGAGCACTCTGTTGAAGCTAATTTAGTAGGTCATGATTCTCATGGAGTAATTCAAATTCCTACTTACATAGATAGGATTCAGCGTGGACATATCAAACCAGGAGCTGAAATAGAAATAAATAATGAGTCTCGTACAACCGCTAGAATTAATGGGAATTGGGGATTTGGTTATTATGTATCTGACTTTGCTATGAAATTAGCAATAAAGAAAGCTCAAGAAGATAATATAGCTGCTATTACTGTCGTGCAGCAAAGTCATGTGGGAAGAGTTGCAAGTTATCCACTCATGGCTGCAAAAGAAGGTATGATAGCTATTATGACAGCAGATTCGGGTAGAGGTCCTAAAATGGTTGTTCCTTTCGGAGGTAAAGAAAGAAAATTAGGTACTAATCCTATTTGCATAGCGTTTCCAAGCAACTTAGACGGAACGATGTTTGTAGATATGGCTACTTCATCAGTTGCTGCAGGTAAAATAAACTTAGCTAGAAGTAGAGGAAAGGATATTCCATTTGGTTGGATTTTGGATAAAGATGGAAATCAAACAAATGATCCAAATGATTTTAGCCAAGGTGGTGCGATTTTACCACTAGGGGCAGATCAAGGTCATAAAGGATATGGTCTTTCAGCTGCAGTGGAAACATTTTCAGGAATATTGACCGGATTGGGTTTTGGTGTTTCAAAAGATGGAATTCATAACGATGGTTGTTTAATGATTGTTATGAATGTTGAAGCCTTTAGAGACTTAGAAGTTTTTAAACAAGAAGTAACTGATTTTGCTTTAGATTTAAGTTCAACTGAAGTAGCTTCGGGATATGATCGGGTTTATTATCCTGGTGAAATTGAACATATTACCAAACAAGATCGTATGAAAAACGGAATATATGTAGAAGATACCACTGTTGCAAATATCAATAAATTTGCTGAAGAATCTGATATTAAAGGTAATTTAGATCCATTTTTGCATTAATTATAAAGATGGTTTTATTGTGTGCCATTCAGTATTAGATTCAAATATATGAGCTATTTGCAAAATTGTCATTTCATCAAAATGTTTTCCAACAATTTGAAGTCCTATTGGTAAGCCGACAGTGTCAAATCCACAAGGTACACTTATAGCTGGCAAACCTGATAAATTAAATGGTGAGGTAAATTTTGTTAATAATGATTGTATGGTTACTTCTTCATTATTAATAATCGTAGTAGTTTGACCAATTTCTGGTGTGCATATTGGCTCAGTGGGGGTAATTAAAGCATCTACATTTGACATACAATCAACCATCCGACCGATAAATTGTCTTCGTAATCGTTGTGCTTGAATATAATTGACTGCTGGAATAAACACCCCTGATTCAAGTCTTGCTCTGACATCTGGAGCAATTCTATCAATATCATTTTGTAACCTGTCTTGATGAAAGGCTACAGCTTCAGGATTGATAATATTCGTTTGAATTTTTCCTGCTTCTTCTGGAGTTGGGATATCTATTTCTACTATGGAAAAACCAAGTCTTTTCAGTGTTTCTATGGCTTCGTTTACTTTTGTTTCAACCTCAGTATGAATATTAGTAAAATATTGATTTTTTGGAATACCTATTGTAAATTTCCTTGTTTCTTGATCGAAAGCTTTAGAAAATTGAGGGATATCTCTTGTAGAAGAAGAATCGTCATTGATATCAAAGCCAGACATTGCCTCAAGCATATATGCACAATCTTTTACACTTCTTGTCATTGGGCCAGCTGTATCTAGAGACCATGATAATGGAGTTAATCCATATCTACTAATTCTCCCATATGTTGGTTTTATACCAACAATCCCACAAACTGCGGAGGGGATTCTTATTGAGCCTCCTGTATCTGATCCAGTAGCGCCAGGAATCATACCAGATGCAACAGCTACTCCAGAACCACTACTAGATCCTCCCGGAATATGAGAAGTATTCCAAGGGTTTGGAGGTGTGCCAAAATCAGAATTAGTACCAAATGCGCCAAATGCAAAAGGATGCATATTTAGTTTTCCAATAATAATTGAACCTGCATCGATTAACTTTTGGACACTTGTCGCATTCTTGTTTGATTGATAGTCGTTGAAGATTACACTTCCTGAGGTTGTGGGCATATTATCGGTTTCATATAAATCCTTTAAACCAATAGGTATCCCGTGCAATGGCCCTTTGTAGTTGCCTGATGATATTTCTTTTTCGATATTTTTAGCATCTTTGATACTTTGTTCTTCAGCTATATATAAAAAAGATTTGTTCGAATCATTTAATTTGTTAATTGCTTTGAGTTGCTCTTGGACAATTTCAGTCGGTGAAAGTTTTTTTTCACGAATATTTTCTGATAATTCAGTTATTGTCATAAAATTAATAGAATTATTTGACATAAAAATTCTCCTTGTTCGTTAATCTCGTTGAATTTCACCATTCTGTAAATTAATAATATTGTTTGCATAAGTTGAATCTATTAAATCAGGTTCTGGTGTAGTAACTATTGATTGATTATACATATGCATTTTTTCAATAATCTTTTTCCTTCTAAACTCATCAAGTTCTGAAAGTATATCATCAAGAAGTAGTATAGGTTGTACATTTATTGTCGATTGAATTATTTTTGCTTCGGATAATCTTAGTGATAATACTATATTTTTAGCTTGCCCTCTGGATGAAAAACTATATGCTGATATTCCATTGATATGAATTAAAACGTTATCTCTTTGAGGTCCTATATCAGTAATTCCCATAAGGATTTGTTGTCGCAGAGTGGAATTTAATGTTTCCTCAAACTTTTCAATAGTAACTGAAGGTATGTATTGGAAAGATAATTTTTCAGAAGAAGAAAATTCAGAATGAATTTCTTGTATTTCTGTATCAATAAGTTTGATAATTTCTGCACGTTTCATAATGATAAATTTACCTAATTCAATTAATTCAGTGTTCCAGTACAGCAATTCGTCCTCTGATGATTGATGATCTCTTATTGCTTTTAATAGGGAATTTCTTTGAGTTAATATTTGTTGATATTTTTGTAATTTGATGAGATATTCTTGATTCACTTGAGAAATTAGTATATCTAAAAACTGCCTTCTTTTTCCAGGGCTACCTAAAACGATGTCCATATCATGGGCAGTAAAAAGTACAGTAGGAGTTTTGCCAACTAATTGTGATGCAGATATATTGAGTCCATTAAGTTTAATTTCTTTTGATTGGTTATTATCCGAAGGAAGTGCAATGACAATATTGTTTTTTCCATCAGTAAATTGAGTAACACCATGTATAGTTGTTTGAGAAACAAATTTATTTACCTGATCAGGTGATTTGTGGCGAATTAATTCAAAATCGTTTCTTGCTCGAAATGATTTTCCTATAGAAATTAAATAAAGCGATTCAAGTAAGTTTGTTTTACCTTCTCCGTTATTTCCTGAAATTATTGAGAGCCCAGGTGGAAACTCTAAGTAAATATTAGAAAAATTCCTATATTCTGTTAATTCTATATCGGATATGTACAATTTGATCTCTCAGTAATTTATAATCTAATAAATATCGTAGTGTCTTTGACTAATAAATTCATTATAAAAATTTTCGGTAAATAAAAGTATTAATTATTTGGGAGTAAGTTGTGGCTACAGAAGAATTGAAAGCAAAAGTAGGAGAATTATTTCAATCCGTTTATAATTTTCACGATAGATTTGATTTATTAGATACTTATAGTCGTGAAAGACTTCTTGATAGAATTCCTATCCAAAGTGAAGAAGTTGATGAACTTAAAGTAGCTTTAGAATCTGAATCTATGCATAATGTTGCAAATGAAGCTGTCGATGTATTATATGTGGCTTTAGGAACGATAATTTCCATTGATAAGGAATTAGCAGTAAGTGCTTTAAATGAAGTCATAGTAAAAAATAATAATAAAACCGATGAAACTCACTACCTCAATAGTCAAGGTAAAGTAGTAAAGCACCCTAACTAAGACTGTAAAAGAACTTCTCTAGACTTCCCAGGTTCTTCTGGCCCTATAACACCAGCATCTTCTAGTTGATCGATTAATCTTGCGGCCCTAGGATATCCAATACGTAGTTTTCGTTGTAGCAGTGAAGTTGATATATGAGAGTATCTTCCTGCTAATTCAGAAGCTTTACTAAATAATTCGTCTTTAGGGAAATCTCCTGAATCAAAGTCTGGATTAGTTATATCATTTACCGGTAATTCTAAGGATATTTCAGGTAATGGTGTACCTTTTTCAGTAGCCCAATAATTTACTAGTTTGTTAATTTCTTCATCACTTAGATATGCACCTTGGACTCGTTGTGCTTTTGGGAAGTCTGAAGATAGAAATAACATATCTCCTTTTCCTAACAATCTTTCTGCACCACTTGAATCTAAAATAGTTCTAGAATCAATTTGAGATACAACAGCAAAACTAATTCTACTAGGAAAATTAGCTTTAATAAGTCCAGTTACTACATCTACTGATGGTCTTTGAGTTGCGACTATTAAATGTATGCCAGTAGCCCTACCTAGTTGAGCTAATCGTGTAAGTGTTTGTTCGACTTCATAAGGCGCTGTCATCATTAGATCTGCTAATTCATCTATTGCTATTACTAAGTAAGGCATTGGTTCAATTGCTTTGGGATGATTGATATAACTATCAATATTTCTAACGCCTATTTCTTCAAGAACTTTATATCTTCTTAACATTTCTTCGAGAAGCCCTTTTAAAGATTTAACTGCCTCATCGGGTTCTACCACAACAGGTGATATTAAATGAGGAATACCGTTAAACGGTGTAAGCTCTACGCGCTTAGGATCAATGAGTAATAGCCGTAGTTTATCAGGTGTCATCTTGGCAATCATAGAAACTAATAGGGTATTAATACATACACTTTTACCACTACCAGTAGAACCAGCAATTAATAGATGTGGCAATTTTCGTAGATCAGTGACAGTTGCTTCTCCACTAGATCCTTGCCCTAAAGCTAAAGGAATACCTAGCTCCTTTTTTATAGTATTAACTTTCTCATGTTCTAATGTTTTTCTTAGACTCACCATGAGTGCTTTTTTGTTAGGAACTTCTATACCTACAATAGATTCTCCAGGAACAGGCGCTTCGATTCTTAGGCTCGGTGCTGCAAGAGCCAATGCTAGGTCTTTTTCTCTTGCAACGATGCTATCAACTTTTACCCGTGTACCTCTGTCAGTTTCTTCATCTGAGGTATCTTCTTGAGCATCATTCTTTTTTGGTTTTCTCGTTTTTCTTGTCCAGCCTGGGGTGAGACCATACATTGTAACAGTTGGTCCAGGTTTAATTTGATTAACTCTAACTTCAATTCCATGATTTAATAAAGTTTCCTCGATTTTTTCAGCAACTAGTTTTGATTCATCGGATGAAATGGAAGCTTCAGGACCATATTCAAGTAATGACATTTCTGGTATAGCCCAGGGTTTTCCAAAAGTAAATGCGCGTGTTGATTTTTGGGTAGTATCAATTTTTTCTTCGATCTTATTTATCTTTTGTTCAGCTAGTACATTGTTTCTTATTGGTTGATTATTATACGAGGAAGGGTTTCTTTTAGATTCTTCTATTTTTGGTTTTGGATTTTCTTTTGGTTCTTGATACGATTTTTTTTCAATTATCCTTGGTTTTTTAGGTTCTGACTTAAATATTTTCATTAAGGAATGTATAAAAGAAAAAAAGTATAAATTGAATAATTTTAATTTATCTGAAGAAAATTTTGGCCAACAAATATAAAATGCAATTGCTACTAAAAGTAAAAATAAAATAGGACCTGGTATGTAAAAATCCTGCCATAAATATTTCCCTAATTTCCCACCAGTGGTTTCTTTAAAAACAATTCCTTGCGGCCCTTTAAAAGCTCCCATTAATAATTGAATAGATATAACAGTTAATATTGTTGAGATTAACTGGGGCCAAAATATCAAAAAATCTTTTTTGTAGTGAATTACTGCTGCTATCACCCCGATAAGGAATATTGAAAGCGTTACAAATCCGTAGCCTACATAAGTGAGAATAATCTCACCGATATTAGGTATGAAAGTTTCAAGGAGGTATTCTCTTTGGAAGTAAATAATTATTATTGAAGCTGCAAAAAGAACTGCAGCTTGTGCAGATGGGTTATCTGAAAGTTCACGTATGAGCTTCTTTATATTTGTTAGAATGCTGGTGAACATATATCATTCTCATTTTTATGTAATTCTTGATAATTTTAGACAAAAAAATGAAATATGTCTAATTCGTGTAAGTTTAAAATAACTCTAACTGATTATTGGTAGATTTAGGTTTCTCTTCTTTTGTTTCTAAAGATTTCATTAGGGTTGGAATACGTTGGAACTCTTCGGAAAGGATTTCACTGAATCTTGTTTGTCGTAAAGCTGCAGCAGGGTGATAAGTTGGATAAATAGTATATCCACCATGTTTTATAAGAGTACCATGAGCTTTCCCAATAGGAGTATTGGGTACAAAGTATGATAATGAATGCCGTCCCAAAGTTATGATGAGAGCAGGATTAATAAGCTCAATTTGCTTACTCAGATATGGTGAACATTGACTTATTTCATTTGGAGACGGGTCTCTATTGTTTGGTGGTCGGCATTTTACTATATTTGTAATAAATACATCATCTCTTGATAAAGCAATAGAATTAAGTAATTTTGTAAGTAATTTTCCAGCAGCACCTACAAAAGGTATGCCACTATTATCTTCATAATACCCAGGTGCTTCTCCTACAAGCATTATTTTAGATTGGAAGGAACCTTCACCTGGTACAGCATGTGTTCTTGTTAATGATAATTCACACTTTGTACAATTTTTTATTAGTTCTGAAATATCAGTCAGATTTTTCATAAGACCAAGATTTGAGTTTATTTAATCTTGAATACCTTTTGATTGAATATAATCAACAGCACTTTGCACCGTAACAATTTTTTCTGCATCTTCATCAGGGATTTCTAAAGGATCACCATCTTTTGAAAATTCTTCTTCAAGTGCCATAATCAATTCTACTAAGTCGAGAGAATCTGCATTTAAATCATCAATAAAGGAAGCTGTAGGAATAACCGATGCCTCATCGACTCCTAAACGTTCCGCAGTAAGTTGTTGTACTCTTTCTAAAATTGTCGCCACAATATTCCTCCTCAAGTAATATGTTATGTTTTATTTAGTGTTTTTCTGGCGTAGGAGCCTAGGACTCCATTAATAAATTTTCCTGAATGGTCACTACCATAATTCTTTGCTAATTCTACAGCGTCATTGATAACAATACTAGTAGTGTTTATATCAGAATGTTGCAATTCATAAATTGACAAGCGTAAAATATTTCTATCAATTAGTGATATTTGTTCTATTGGCCAACTAATTGCAAATTCTGATAAGGTTTCATCAATTGAAGATAAGTTTTCAATAATTCCTTCTGAAGTAGATGATATATAGTTTCTTCTTGAAGCATTTATTTTAATACGTTTAAAGGTATTGGTTATAATAGTTTCCAGTTCATGAGAGGTACTATCAATTTCATATAGTATTTTTATTATTAACTCGCGATCTTTTCGTAACCTTAGAGGATCCATAATTTCCTTAATTTTCAGGTTGCAAATTAATCAAAGATTCATAGTCTGAAACCGAATGTGTTGTGGAATTTTCCGATATTCTTTTAACCATACCAGATAGAACTTTTCCTGGACCAAATTCGTAGAAAGTTGTTATACCTTCATTAGCCATATGTTCAATACCTTTTTGCCAGTATACACATCCACATAATTGTTCTGATAATTCTTCCCGTATTTCGGAAACATTACTCATTGGTTTACTAGAACAATTAGCAATTAAAGGGATTGAAGAATTATTAAAAGTAACATCTCTGATTGCATTATTCATTTCTGTTAGGGCTGAGCTCATGAGATATGAATGAAATGCACCACTAACTTTCAAAGGGATTGCTCGTTTCGCACCGCGTTCAGATGCAATCTTAACTGCGTTATCTATATCAGATTTAAGTCCACTTATGACTATTTGGCCAGGACTGTTCACGTTTGCAGCTTGTGTGTTTGATTCTTTGCATAATTCTTGAACAACATCTTCATCTAAACCAATAATGGCTGCCATTCCGCTATCAACTCGGTCGCATGCTTCCTGCATCAACCTCCCGCGTTCTCTGACTAACTTGACTCCATCTTCTAAACTAATTGCTTCGCTTGCAACTAATGCACTATATTCGCCTAAACTATGTCCTGCACAAAATTTTGCTATTTCAGTAACTGAAAGAGAATGCATTGATTTATATGCTTCGAAACAGGCAATGCTTACAGTGAGGATAGCAGGTTGAGTATTTATTGTTCGTTCTAATTCCTCTGACGGCCCTTCAAAAATTATGTCAGATAATGATATACCTAAAGCCTCATCTGCTCGTAGAAAGACATCCTTAGCAGCTTCAGAGTTTTCAAAAAGACTTTTCCCCATACCTACTTCTTGCGCACCTTGACCTGGAAAAATTATTGCACTATCCATCTATCACCAACCGTAAATTATCAATATATTATTGTTAAATTATTTCCTGAACCTTGGTTTCTCTAACCATTTCGCCTTTATAGTATCCGCATTCAGGACAAACTTGATGAGTTGGGATTTTTTGGCCACATTGTGGACATGTAGTTAAGGTTGGTGCTGTTAAGCTTATATGGCTTTTTCTAGCTCCTCTTCGTGACTGTGTTCGCTTTTTTTTCGGTAAAGCTCCCATGATATTTTCTCCTTATTTATTTTCGATATCGATTTAATTTCTATTTGATATAGTATTATTTTTATTCACTATGCCTTGGCAATTTAAATCGCACAACAATTTTATCGGCATATTAACTAATATGTTTTGCCTGAATGATTCTGTTAACTCGATCATATTATCTTTTATGTAAAAATTCTCAGGACTGTCTATTCTATCATATAATTCAGAGTTTTTTCCTAAATAGTCAAAATGATAGAAAATATCATCTGATTCTATATGTACAACTTGGTTATATTTTTCTAAACAACGATCACAACTAGATACGATATTTAGTAGTATTTTAGTAGTCGCCCATACACCCATATTAATTTTTGTTAGCGAGATTAATCCAGAACTTGAAACTATATCGAATTCATCTAGTATTATTTCATCCCAAAAAACATTATGAAGTTTTTTGGTTCCTGTAGCTGATTTTAATAAATCCCCTAACTGTAAAAGCACAAAAGAATACCTTTCTTTGTATAATTATTCGTTATATGCATTCCGTATGGATGTTTCGATTTCTTCTAGTGAAGTTCCTGGACCAAAAACGCCCTTTACTCCTAATGAACTTAGGGCTTCTTTATCTGATTCGGGTATAATTCCACCGACTAGTATCTTTACATGATCCATTTCTTTTTTGTAGAGACAATCAACTAGTTCTGCAACAAGTTCTAAATGAGCTCCTGACAAAATGCTTATTCCAATAATATTTGCATCCATTTTTGAAGCCAGTTCTGTTATTTGTTCAGGGGTTTTTCTAATTCCTGAAAATTTAGTTTTGATGTTTTGTTCTGACAAATATCGCGTAATAACTTTAGCCCCGCGGTCATGCCCGTCAAGCCCTGGTTTTGCGATTAGTACCCTTATTTCATTGTTGTTCATGTTAATTATTATTTGCTTGATTAATGATTGAACGAGATATAATCATGCGATGTATTTCACTCGTGCCTTCATAGATTTCTGTTATTTTTGCATCTCTAAAATATCTTTCTACGTGGCTAGATTTAAAGTATCCATATCCACCAAGGATTTGCACAGCTTTCGTAGCAGCTCTATTTGCACTTTCAGATGCAAATAGTTTAGCCATAGATGCTTCTTTATTATGAGGTTCTTTCATATCTTTCAAGATACTTGCTCTTCGGGTTAGTAACCTTGCTGCATCTATTTCCGTAGCCATATCAGCTAACATCCATTGTATAGCTTGGTAGGAAGCTATCGGATTATTAAAAGTTTTTCTTGAAACTGCATAATTTGTTGCAGCTTCAAGACATGCTTGGCCTATACCTACTGACTGAGCTGCAATTGCAATTCTACTCGATTCTAATATTTGCATTGCTGAATAAAAACCAGTGCCTTCTTCACCTAAACGATTTTCTTCTGGAATTGGGCAATCTTCAAATATCAATTCAGCAGTACTCGAAGCTTTCATTCCTAGTTTTCCATCCTGTTTTATAGTCTGAAATCCAGGAGTATTTCTATCAACTATTAAACAATTTACACCTTTGGCTTTTAGTTCTCGGTTCTGTGTAGCATAAATCACAAAAGTATCAGCTACGTCTCCATTTGTTATAAAATGTTTAGTTCCATTTAACTTATATAGGCTATCTGCTGGTGTGCAAGTTGTAGACATTGATGCAACATCTGAACCTGATTCTGGCTCGGTAAGTCCCCATGCCCCAACTGATGTTCCATCGATTAGTGGAGGTAAAAATTTTGATTTTTGTTCTTCATTTCCAAATCTAGCTATACTTTGTAAAACTAATCCTATATGAGATCCATATATTGCAGAAGTAGCGCCACAAGCTTTAGCTATTTCCTCTGTTACAATTGAAAACTCTTTAAATCCCCCACCTGATCCCCCATATTTTTCATCAATAGTAATTCCGAGTAAACCCATGCTAGCAAGTCGATGAAAATTTTCCATAGGGAATTCTTCACGTTCATCTAAAATAGGTGCCATAGGGACTAAATAATCTTGTGCAAAGTCTTGGACTGTTTTTGCAAGCATTAATTCAGTTTCATTGTAGAGTAGGTTATCCATTTTTGATCCTTTTATTGATTAATAATTTGGGGAATATTCACCGTATACTTTTCTAAATATATCACTAATTTCACCTATTGTAGAATAGGATTCTACAGCCTCGATAATAGCAGGCATTGTATTGTCTTTAGTACGGGCAATTTTTTCTAATTTTTCCAAGCTTTCAACAACTTTTTTTGTATCTCGATGTTTTTTGACTAAGTGAAGTTTTTTAATTTGTTGCTGGATTTCTTTTCTTGAAATTTTTTGAAAAGTAATATTTTCACTGCTTTCCTCTTTGTATGTATTTACTCCGACCATATAACGTTCTTGATTTTCCAGTTCTTTTTGGAACATATAGGCAGAGTTTTCTATTTCATTTTCTTGGAATTGTGTTTCGAGAGCCTTTAGGGCGCCGCCAATAGATTCTATTTCATTGATATATTTGAAGGCTTCATTTTCAATATCATCAGTAAGTTTTTCAAGATAGTATGAACCCCCCAATGGATCTACTGTATCTGCAACTCCGCTTTCTAAAGCAATTATTTGTTGTGTTCTTAGCGAAATAACAGCTGAATTTTCAGATGGTAAACCCAGCGCTTCGTCTTTTGAATTTACATGAAGTGATTGTGCTCCTCCTAGAACTGCAGCCATGGCTTGTATTGTGCTTCTTATAATATTGTTATCAGGTTGTTGGGCAGTAAGAGTTACACCGGCAGTTTGTACATGAAATCGCAACATAGAGGATTTGGGATTTTCTGCTTTGAACATATCTTTAGTTATCTTTGCCCAAATTCTTCTTGCTGCACGATATTTAGCCACTTCTTCGATTAAGTTATTTTGAGCAACAAAGAAAAAAGAAATTTGAGGACAAAATTCATCAATTGATAATCCTGCTTCAACTGCAGATTTTATATATTCGATAGCATTTGAAAAGGTAAAAGCCAATTCTTGTATTGCAGTACTTCCTGCTTCGCGAATATGGTAACCGCTAATACTTATTGGATTCCATTTAGGTAGCGTTTTTGAACAAAATTCAAAAACATCTGTAATAAGATTCATTGATTCTTTGGGAGGATATATATACGTACCTCGGGCAATATACTCTTTTAATATATCGTTTTGTAGGGTTCCTCGTAATTGTTCAAGAGGAATATTTTGTTTTTTTGCTAGGGCTACATACATAGCAAGTAAAACTGGGGCAGTAGCATTTATTGTCATTGATGTACTAATTTTATTTAGAGGAATATCACTAAATAGAGTTTCCATATCAGCAAGAGTATCAATGGGGACACCAACTTTACCGACTTCACTTTGAGCAATTTCGTTATCAGAGTCATATCCTATTTGTGTTGGAAGATCAAAGGCAACAGATAGGCCATTTTGACCTTGTTCCAGAAGGTGTTTGAATCGCTCATTAGATTTTTCTGGGTTAGAAAAACCTGAATATTGGCGCATTGTCCATAATCTACTTCTGTACATACTAGGATAAATGCCTCTAGTGTAAGGGAACTCTCCAGGAAACTCTTCCTTAGTATCACTTTGATTGTTATATGTAGGGTGTATTTCTTGATTAGAAAGAGTGGTAAAAAGCGATTTTCGTTCACCATTAATTGTGATAAACGGTTTTAGTACTTTATCTTTCCAATTTTTAAAATTGTTTGTTTTCAATTTCGCACCATTAATTTTATTTATGCATTATACTGTAAAATCTAGATAAGAAAAAATAATCTATATTAAATACATAATACGAGGTCATAGTTACTATATGATTGTTTTAAGACGGCTGTTAATCCCACCATTATTAGTTGTATTTATAGTTTTTATTTTTCCACTCATATTACTTGTTTACGCGCGTGCTGTTCTTTTAGATTCAGACTTTTATATGAAAAATTATACAAATACTAATATTTCAGATCGAGTTTATAATACTATCCTTCCTATTCTCATAGATGAAACTTTACCTGGTCAGTTGAAGGGAGAAAACTACGATATAAAAGATGATGTATATAGAATCATCACAAAGACTATTCCAAGTTCTTGGGTTGATCAAATAGTATTATCAACTTTACAGGAATTTATACCCTATTTAACAGGCATCAATGATCAGGCAAGTGTTTATTTGGATGTAAAAACGTTAACTGATCAATTAATGATTGAATTAAAGAATGATGAATTTAAAAAGGATATATATACAGCTGTCACCGAAACAACTATTGAAGATCTTTCAATTCGTGTGAAAAATGCTGAAGAATTACCCTTGGGTATTAATTTAGAAAGATCTGATATCGAATTATTAATTACATCTTTACTTTATTACCAATGGTATGAGACTACCTACGATTCAACTTTAGATACAACCTATGATTATTTGTCAGGTGAAACTGAAACATTCGATTTGAATATCAAAATAAAGAATAATATTAGAGAAGTGCTTGATCCATTTAAACAGATATTACAAAGACAAAATGTTTACTCTATTGCTCTAGATAAAGCAGGAACTTTGATAGTATCACAATTTGATTTAAATTCTTTTAATTTACCTGAAGGAGTTGCTTTCAATAATGAATTTTCTCTGAATGCAAATTCTAACAGTCTTAGTTCGAGTTTAGATCAAGATATTGTAAATGAAATTGGAGATGACCTCGTCGATCAAATGTATCTTTATTTGATTGGGAAATCTAAGAGTATGGAAATAGCGATTGATATAAAGGAATTGACTCCAATAATAAATCAATTAATTATGGAAGAAGTAGAAAGACAACTAGATTCTACTATAGAACAATTACCTATATGTAGTACTGAAGTGACTTTGGCATTACTATCTCAAAATATAGATACTATTCCTAATTGCTATCCGCAAAAATTGGCGTCTCTTCCAGATAGCATGGAATTACGTTTTATTTTAGCTATATTATCAATAGATTTTGACGATTTATATATATATGACAAAATGTTGGAAGATTCAATCACGGATATAAAATCTTCTCTATTGCAAGAGGTTCAATTCATCCTTAATAATAATATTCCAACAAATTATGTATTCACTGAGGAAGAATTGAGATCATATCTTTCTCCTACTCAATTGATGCTTATTGAAGAGATCAGATTATGGTCGATAGATGGCTTGAATTTTGATGATGAATATCTTAATCAGTTTTACATAAGTCGTCGAGGGTATGAAAACTCTGTAGAGTCTGAAGAAAATCATATTGAAAAAATACAAAATATAATACGTTCAGGATATACCGTTACCGAAAAAGACTTACTTCCACATTTAGATACTTATTTAAATACAAATCTGGTACGTGAAATTATTAAGTCAACCGGTGATAGATATATCAAAATTATTTTATATACCTTAGCTTGTATATTCATCATCGCTATAGGTATTTTAGGTGGACAAACTTGGTACGGTAGACTTGGTTGGAGTGCTGTTCCAATATTAATTACATCAGTTATAACTTTTAGTATTTTGAATGGCGGATATACCTTCTTTTTGAAAAACTTAATCACACAATCTTTTATACAAGCTTCGAATTCTGCTAATCTAAAAGCGTTAGAATTGACGTATACAGAATTAGGCGACGTAAGTTTGAAAATACTTGATGGACTTTTAAGCGATATAAATAGAATTCTTCTCCCTGTTATGCTAATATCATTCGCATTGGTAGCGAATGCTGTTATTATTCATAGTAGGAAACTAAAACAAAACAAAAAATAAATTATAAACGAAGTATGGTGTAATATGAGTTCAATAATTGGTTTGGTAACACAGCCCATGAAAGTGATTTTGTTTTTACTCTTAGCAAGTTTATTTACTTTCAGTTGTAGTTTGGCTGAATTATCGGAAGTTGAAGAGGGTGAAAATATTGCAACCCCTACACCTACAGAAATCCCTGTTCCAACAGCAACATCTACCCTTGATTCTACTCCAACTATGGCTCCTGAAGTCGGGAGCAGTCAAATTGTAGTAACCCCAGAGCCAACACCAGTAGTTACCCAAGAACCAACACCCATTGCTACTCCAGAACCAACACCAGAACCAACGCCTGAACCAACACCAGAACCAACACCAGAACCAACACC
>Ga0114932_10002018_pt1 | contig 22157 bp, 20 predicted proteins | sample 2SBtaG_2_FD_87286 | JGI IMG/M metagenome (GOLD analysis project Ga0114932, IMG submission 87286) | Deep subsurface microbial communities from Kolumbo volcano to uncover new lineages of life (NeLLi) - 2SBTROV12_ACTIVE470 metaG | ecosystem: Environmental > Aquatic > Marine > Volcanic ...
ATCAAGAAATGGACGACAAGATAGAAGGAGCGGTGACCCGGTACGGCAATATTGCGAGGCGGATCGCAAAAAATATTGCCCCAATATGCCACCCAGTCGCGAAATGATGCAATGCATGATGCGAAATAAAAACCGGTTCAATTCTCTATGTCAGGAAGCGTTAGAAAACCATCGTCCTCCGCGTCGACGATGAAGAATAAGTTATAGTTTCCTTAATCCCACTAATAAATACGGGGAAAAATGAAAATTTGGGTGGATGCAGACGCTTGCCCTAAAGCAGTTAAAGAAATTTTATACCGTGCCGCGGATAGGAAAGAAATATCTGTTATCCTGGTTGCCAATTCACCATTGCGTTTTCCCGACTCCCCTTTTCTTAAACTGCTCCAGGTAGGGCACGGAGCAGATATCGCTGATGATGAGATCGCCGATAAATGTGAAGCCGGGGACCTTATCATCACCGCAGACATCCCCCTTGCAGCACGTGTTGTGGAAAAAGGAGCACAAGCTCTTGATCCGCGTGGAACGGTTTACGATAAAAACAATATCGGGCAAATGTTAAGTATGCGAAATTTTATGGATGAGCTAAGAGGAAGCGGTGTGGAAACGGGCGGCCCAAGTGGATTCGGTCAAAAAGAAAAATTTAAATTTGCAAATGCACTGGATAAAATCATTGCGCAACAATAAGGATTAACTACCTCGATAAAGTAATGAAAAATATAAAGGGTTGGGTACGACTTGGAATGGTGGGTGCAGGACTACTAGTAATTGGGTTTATTCTTCCTTCTTTAAAAATTTATCAATTCACTCCATTCAATTCAGGAGTCTCTATAATCATTGGACTATCTGCAGCGGTTTGGATGGTTTATTCCATTTTTACTTGGGTTGTTGAAGGATTTAAAAATTAATAAAGTAGAATGAAGATTGCAGACACTAATTTTTGAAGGGACTACTTTAAATTTTTTCCAGCCATTCCCGGGCAAGGCCAATAGCAGTTATGATTTGCCCCGGCTGCATTTTTTTCTCTATTATGTCGGCATTTTTTTTACCCGTGGCATTACCGTTGACACCTGCAATATTGAACCATTTATGGGCTTCAATATAATCTTGCTCCACTCCCAAGCCTTTCTCATACATCAGACCCAGATTTGATTGAGCTCCGGAAATCCCATGCTCCGCTGATATTTGGTACCACTTTACCGCCTCCTTATCATCTTTTGGCACCCCTTCACCGCGAGAGTACATCAAGCCAAGATTGTATTGCGCTTGGCCATATCCCTGCTCGGCAGCGAGCTTGAACCACCAGACCGCTTCCAGGAAATCTTTTGCAACGCCCTGCCCTCTTCCATACATTACGCCGAGATTGTGTTGTGCCTGGGCCAATCCCTTCTCAGCAGCCAGACGATACCATTTCACCGCTTCGTTAAAATTTGGTTCCACCCCCTGGCCTTTCCCATACAAAAGGCCGAGGTTGGTTTGAGCCTCGGCAAAACCCTGTTCAGCTGCGAGACGATACCATTTTATCGCTGCCAGATCATCCTTGGGGATATCTTTGCCATGACTGTACATGAGGGCAAGATTGTACTGCGCCTCTGCCGTTCCCTCTTCGGCCAATTGTTTCAATTCCTCAAAATTCATATCAAAATAAAATTTATATAAGTTTAGATTCCCTTGTCCCAAATAAAATAATTGCCGCACCAACAATACAAATCACCGCACCTAAAATATCCCATATATCGGGACGTTGGCCCTCAATAACCCAAAGCCATAAAATTGATGCCAAAATGTAGACACCGCCATAAGCCGCAAATGTCCTACCTGCAAACATAGATTCAATTCGGGTGAGCAAAAAAGCAAAAGCGATAAGAGATGCGATCCCCGGAAAAATCCAATAGATTGATTTGCCCAATCGTAACCAGGCCCAAAAAGCGAAGCAGCCACCAATTTCAGCAACCGCTGCAACAATATAATAGGCAATAGATGTCATGCACTCCTCTAAATAGTAAAATACCATGCTAGACGGGTTTGAAAATGTCATCAATGATAGAGATAAAAAATAAAGTGATCACAAAAATTTTATTTGGCCTGCAATCTTTTTTTTAACTCTAACGCTCTATCTCGCAACTTGTTTTTATTGGTTGCTTTAAAAATTCCCACTAATTTTCAATAGCTTATTGCTCTACAACAGCTTTTTGTTTCCTTTAAACCCACCCATTGCATTTTATATTTGCATGCATAGCCGCTAAAGTCCAAAGTAAACACAAACGGATGATATGCCCCCACTAGCCCTGGAGGCAAATAACAATGACTCTTTAAACTTTCATAATATTTTGCCAGTTAAATTTGGCCGTTGTTTGTACCAGCGGAGGTTCTCCGCCCCCAAAAAATAATTACTCAAATTATATAAAGAAAGGGGAATTATGGACTTCAACAAAAAGGCATTAGGTGAAGAAGAATTAAAATGGTTCTTAGAAAAAATGAAACTTGTGGAGGCATTCTCCATTCTGTCAGATGATGAACTCAAGGAACTTCTTTCACATATGCGGGGATTCGAATTCAAGGCCGGAATAACACTGGTTAATCAAGGGGAAGCTGCAAATCTATTTTTCATTGTTCAGACAGGGGAAGTAGAAGTATTGGTGCAGAAGTTTTTGTTCAAGAAAAAAAAAGTCGCGATTCTCAAGTCGGGCGACTTTTTTGGTGAAAGTGTCCTGGTCTCAAACCCTAAACGGTCGGCTACTGTCATCACCAAGACCGATACCACATGTTTTGTTTTGCTGAAACCGAGTTTCCAGACTTTGTTGAATCAAGTGCCGCTCTTCAAGAAATTGATAAAAACAACCTACTCAAAACGCAAAGCGGAACTAAAAAAGGTTTAAATATATTATTATTCCTAAATAATCTACGATCCCTACCCCTCATTTCCGCATTCGGTACGGAAATTAAATAAAAACTCATACCTGCCTCTAAATATTTAAATCGCATGTTCATAGGCTTGAAAAAGTCATTAATAACAAGGGTGGATAGAAAAGTGACAACTGAAAATTTTTCATACCCACTGTGACATTTTTTATAAATAAAACCGGGTACTCCCCTTCTATTATTAAACTCCGAATAAAAAAATAATTATTAAATATCAATACTTTAGAAGACACCACGCGCCTTTTCTTTCGCATTGGCATACCGATTGCACAATAACAGATAAGTGTGCCAACAGAAAACTGACGAACACACAGCGGAGGCTATCCGCCCCCTCCCAAAAGCAAATTTTATCCAAATTTTAATCCAAGGTGAATCATGAATATCAATACAAAGGCGGTAGTTAAGGAAGATTTAAACTGGTTTTTAGCACAGATGAATAAAGTTCAGGCGTTCTCTGTACTTTCAAATCCAGAACTCATGCAGCTGGTTACGCAAATGAGAGGATTCGAGTTCAAAGCCGGGACGACCCTGGTAAATCAGGGAGAGTCGGCAAATCTGTTTTTTATCGTTCAAAAAGGTGAGGTGGAAGTTTCTGTGAAGAAGTTTTTATCCAAGAAGAAAAAAATAGCCATCCTCAAATCGGGAGACTTTTTTGGTGAAAGCGTATTGGTTTCCAATTCCAAGCGAATAGCTACCGTTACGACCAGGTCGGATACGACCTGTTTTGTTTTATTGAAACCGAGCTTCAGAGCTATGCTGGATCAAAACCCACTTTTCAAAGAATCTTTGAAAGCCGTCTTCTTAAAGCGAAAAAAACAATTAAAGAAAGCTTAAACCTACTCCAGATTTCCCCGTTTTTATCACAAAAACCTTGTCCCCCAAATTTTTGGCTATTTTTTATTCTCTACTTGGCGCAAGGCTTTCTCGAGATTTGCTCTTACTTGAGTTAGCTCAGGCTTAAGCTCTAACGCAGTTCGGTAGTTGTTGATTGCTTCCTGCCAATCTTTGTTGTTGTAGAAAGTGTTCGCAAGCAAAAAATAGGCGCCTGCGTTTTGAGGTTGAATTTCGATGGCTTTTGTATAAGTGGAGAGGGCCTTGGCAAACTCACCCTTGCTGTCCCAAGTAATCCCAAGAGAAATATGAGCTTCAAAAAAATCGGGTTTAATTTCAATAGCCGTTAGGTATTGAGCAATGGCATCGTCTAAATTGCCCTGAGCTACCAGGACATTTCCTAGTTCTCCATAGGCTTCAGCAAAATCCGGTTGCAGCCTAATGGCATTCCTGAAATGAATTTCTGCCTTTTTAAAATCTCCAATTTCGGCCAAGGTCTTTCCAAGAAAATAATGCGCCAAAACAAAGTCGGGATCAAGTTTTACAGCCTCATCAATTTTTTCAGCAGCCTCTCTCAAAATATTTTTATTTAGATATTTGATACCGAGCTCAAACACATCTCCCGCATATTCTGCATTGAGCCGTTGTCCCCAATGTTTTTTAAATATTTCCTTCTCTTCGTTTCCCAGGTTTTTTATTTTTGTGAGAACCCCTTCAAATGACGAACGGTTTTTAAGAAACGGATAAATACTCTCTCTGGATATAGCATCTGGCGAGTTAAGAAAAAATTCCAGCGAAGGGTTATTATCAGTTATCAATCTATTTTTTGAGGCCATATTTTCCAATTCATCTTTTAAAAACCAAATGCTTCCTAAAAGAGTGAAGGGGTTTTCGAATCTTATTTTTTGCATTACTTCGTTTGCCATCGGATGCTTCAAGCGTTCCTCAATTTTCCTGAAGTCAATATTTATAGGATCATTTGAACCAATTAAAATTAATTCCTGCTTTGCTGGATACCAGCCAACCACATACGGAAAGCTCTCAAGAAAAGTTCGAAAGTGTTCGTAAATATGAGTTTCTGTCTGGCTATGTAAAGGTATCCACTGACTGACAATTCCGCCTGGGTTCAAAGCTTTCTTGGTTAATTCATAATATTCTTTTGTATAAAGATTTACAGCACCAGCATTGGTTGGCGGTGGAGGTTCTGCGGTGATGACATCATAGGTTTTTGAAGTTGTTAAGAGATGGTTCCTCCCATCCTCGACAATTTTATGAATTTTTGGATTAGTAACCGCATCAAAATTTATATCGCTAAAAAGATGTGCTGCATTAAAAACTCCAGGGGAAATATCTACGGCATCGACCGAATTGACTCCCGGATAAGCTCCTGCGGCCCCAGAGGTCAAACCTGTTCCAAAACAAATCACCAGAACATCTTTAGGGTTTTCAATGAGAAGTAGAGGAAGGTAAGACAATAGCGTCATATATTTTCGCGAATGTATATGACTGGCTGACATACTGACCCCATTCAATACTAGACTTTTACGTTTTAATCCAAAGTTGTCATCATCATCATTGAAAACCGTAACGGTTGTTGTTAACCCTTCATCCATATAAAGCAATGTTTCAGGATTTTTTTTTCCAAGGGAATTGCGCAAAAAAATGTCCTTTAATAGATCATCTGGCATGTAAATGAACAAAAATGCCAGCAAGCCGGTTGCAAAAACAGCCATTCCATTTCTAGCTAATCTGGAAATATAAGATGAGGACGCGAAAAGAAGAATCCCTGCAAAAAAATTCAACATGGCCAATAAGACAAGAGTTTGTTGAGACCCAAGATGAGGTAATAGAAGATAGCCCGCAACCAAAGAACCCAGGATCCCTCCCAAAGTATTTATCCCATAAATTGTCCCCAAAGAGCTTCCTACGTTTTCTGATCCACGAGTCACAAGGTGGGTCAAGACAGGAAAACTCATTCCAAACAAAATGGTAGGAATAAACATTAAAGCGGAGGCGTTGCGCATATTAATCCAAAACTCGGAAATGGGATTCCCCAGATGCAGAGGCCGGATAAAAGAAGAAAGAATCCAACTGGATTGATAAATACTGAATATCAGGTAAAAGCCGATTCCAAACTGGAACAGGGTTAAAAGCAGACGAAAATCAAAGTTTCTTTTAAAAAAAGGAACAATTAATAAACCGCCCACTGTGATGCCGAAAAGGAAATTGGCTAGCATGAGGCTAAAAGAATAAACCGTACTGCCTATGCCAAACACCAAAATTCTTGTCCAAACCACCTCATAAGCCAAGGCCGTAAAACCACAAAAAAAACTTGTGGTAACCCAGATTATATTTTCTTTTTTGAATTGAAGGGAAAGCGGCTCCAATTTCGGAAGGTTCCAAGTTATTGGATTGGCCGGTTCGGATTTTTTGACTCTCAGGATACAAAGAATTCCGATTAAAATATTTATAGATGCCGCTAGCCAGGCTGTTTGTAAAACCCCCAAATTTTCTATAAGGAAATATCCAGCTAACAAGCAACCTGCTGCGGCTCCGAAAGTATTAATGGAATACAAATAACCTACTTGTTTTCCGGTATGCGTATTTTCTGTTACAAAATACTTGGCCATTATGGGAAGGGTAGCTCCCATCAAAATAGTAGGAATCAATACAAGAGAAAATACTAAAGCTACTTTTAGAAGTCCTAATTGGAAAAATATTTCAGGTAAGGCTTTATAAAACCAAGCGTAAATGGGAGAAAATTTTGAGAATAAAAGGGAAAGAAATGCGGCCGATAGACCAATCAGGAGTTCTATTTTTCCGTATATCAACAATGGCTTTCCAGCCTTATCGATGGTGGTTCCCCATAAATAGCTGCCCAGTCCCAAACCTGCCATAAAAGCCGACAAAACCACAGACACAGAGTAAATGGTATGCCCAAAAACCAGAGTCAACATCCTGGTCCAGACAATTTGGTAGATTAAACCGGAAATACCCGAGAAAAAAAATAGAAAATATATCCAGGAAAATCGCTTCAACTCGGGGCGAACCATACCCCTTTTTTTTGAATTTTTTTTCATTAAAAATTTAATATAAAAAGCGTTGCGGGGAATTGATAAATTCGGCAGGACCGATCTGACCCGATCGATTGATTCATTAATACAGGAGCCCGTTATTCTTCCGTTTCTTCTTTTTTTGGCTCGGCCTTTTCCTGAGCAGTTTCCTCACCGACAGTCTCCATCGCATCACTAGCCCAATCCTCATCCAGAAAACGATCCGTCATGGTGTGCAGGTCTTTTTTATTTTTCTGCATCTTTTTTAAGAGCAATTTTGTTTCTTCATCTGGAAATAGATCGTTGAGGTCTTTATCTTCATCTGGAAATAATTCATTGAGATCCACTTCGGTTGGGAAGGGTAAATCGTTCTGCGGCTTGAAGATTACCTCTTCTTCGCCTGCAACTTCTTCAATCGGATTATTTTCTGAAGGGTTACTTAGTGATTCGGGGGGTTGGGTTATTTCGTCCATTTTCGAAGGCTCCAAAAGAATTCTAAAGGCATAGTACTTAAAAATACTCTTATCTGCAATACCCCCTTTTACTGGGAAATGTTAAAATAATCATACATTCCTAAACAGGGAGAATTTAAAAATGAATAAGTTTCTATGGGTATTTTTTGCATTGCTCCTCTTTTTAGTTGGAGGAACTTTTTCTGCTTCTGCGGATGAAGGGCACAAGCCTTATTCTGGTTCAAAAGCATTTGAACGAATGAAACGGTTAGCTGGAAATTGGGAAGGGTCTGCCGACTTTGGACAAGGCATGCAAAAAATCAAGGCTCATTATAAACTGACATCGGGCGATAGCGCTGTTATTGAAACTTTTCACGTGGGCATGCCCCATGAAATGGTGTCTGTCTGGCATGACAATAAAAATCGAAAACTTACCATGACCCATTATTGCGCAGAGCACAATCAACCCAAACTAATTCTTAAAGATTGGAACCAAGACAAACTGACTATGGATCTTTCTTCGGACAGCGAAATCGATGTAGCACATGAAAGCCATATTCACTCCGCCGCCATCCAATTTGAGGGAGAAGATAGCATGACGCACAATTGGACAAGCTTTCAAGATGGTAAACAAGCGCAGGTGGTAAAGATAGTATTTAAAAGAATAAAGTAGTTTCTATCAAGAGGAAGATTTAGCCGGGGTGGCGCCGGGGGCGCATTGAGCTTCGAGTTCTTCGATATTCACATCAGAAGTATTGACAGTATCTATATTAAATTCGCAATCTTTGGCTTTTACGAACACATCACCATCGGAATCAACCTTCAAAGCAATCGGGTTGGCAACATGCTTTCCAACAGCTGAAAATTTTTCCTTCTTTTTCGTGGTTACGGTTACTTTGATATCGCTGGCATTTGAGTTGTAAAGGCTGTCGACCACTTCCTGCGTGCAAGGATATTGGGATCCCCTTTGATACCAGTAAACCGTACAACCCAAATAGATCTGATCCAGCACCCCTACAATAGACGGTACCGTTTTGCTGCTGTCCGCTTTGTTATCATCTTTAGGAAAAGCAGCCCAGGTGAGAGCTACCGCTGCCACCACCACTGAAATAGTAACGAGGGGCGATTTTTTCTTTTTTACAGGTGCCTTGACAGGAGGTGATTTCGGCTTTTTTTTTCTACGCCTTTTGGGAGTTTCTTCTCTGTCTTTTCGAGCCATGGGCATGAGCCTTTTCAAGTATAGGAAAGCAGTGCGAGGAACATTCGACACCTACCTAAGGCAAGGCTCTCTCCCCGAAAGCTTTTCCCATATAATAATCTATTCTTTAGATTTTTGAAACCACCCTATCCCTAACAAGAAGAATATCGTAAAAGTCTCCATTAATTTTGCCAGCCTTGCGGTAATCGAACTTTTACCACTAACCGTCAGGCCGCCCACAACGTGGGAGGAAAAAGGACTACGGTAAAAAGCCAGATAAACTTTGTCGGCTTTATCGGAATCGAACTTTTACCACCAACCGTCAGGCCGCCCACAACGTGGGAGGAAAAAGGACTACGGTAAAAAGCCAGATAAACTTTGTCGGCTTTACCGGAATCGAACTTTTACCACCAACCGTCAGGCCGCCCACAACGTGGGAAGAAAAAGGACTACGGTAAAAGGCCAGATAAACTTTGTCGGCTTTACCGGAATCGAACTTTTACCACCAACCGTCAGGCCGCCCACAACGTGGGAAGAAAAAGGATTACGGTAAAAGGCCAGATAAACTTTGTCGGCTTTACCGGAATCGACCTATTACTACCAGCCGTCAGGCTGGTTAGAAGCGGGCTAGCCAGATACCTAAAAAGAGGGCAATGATCATCAAGGCTAACGTCATGCGACTGAGGCCAATCATCTTTTTCAGTGTCGCAGGAACTATGGCTTTATTTTTTGGGTTGAGATCGAGATCGGAGATTTGCACCCTCAATGAGAACGCCAAATACATACTGACAAAAAATGCCCCTGCTACGAAAATCATTTTTATGCCAAATAAGTTGTAGTAACCCGGCTTGAGTCCTGTCTGCGCTGTGTAGTTCACAAGAAGGAAATAAACCCCGGTACCTACCAGAACAAGCAAGCTGGCAAACACGGTGGGTGCCAGGTGATCGAGAATTTTGTAAGAGGGAGAATTTTCGTCGCGCTCTTTCTGATTTTTTTCAACAGCAGGAAGATAAATCAGCAAACTATAAACTGAGCTACCGATGGCAACCGCCGCTGCCATTAAATGTAAAAAAATAATTAAATTGTTTTGCATGGTGGGTGTCTCTAACGACCTTTTTCAAGGTAGCTCAACAACAACCGCACTCCAAATCCTGATGCACCCTTATTGGTATAGGGTCTGTCGAATCCCCAAGCCGTACCCGCGATATCGATATGAGTCCAGGGCTGATCGCCCGCAAATGCTTTAAGAAAAGCGGCTCCCATGGTAGTTCCTGCTCCGACACCAGGGGATGCGATATTTTTAAGATCGGCGATATCGCTTTTTGTGGCTTTTTCATGTTCTTCCCAAAGCGGAAGTTCCCATACACGTTCACCTGTTGCATCGCCTGCGTTTTTTAGTTTTTGAATCATTGCCGGGTTGTTGCCAATCACAGCGGCAGCCTGATGACCCAGCGCATGCAACACGGCTCCTGTCAAGGTTGCCAGGTCGATCACTTCTTTGGGTTTATACCGTTGCGCGTAGGTCAGGGCATCCGCCAATACCAGTCGGCCCTCGGCATCTGTGTTGAGAACTTCGATGGTTTTGCCGGACATACTTTTTAAAATATCGCCGGGTTTGATGGCTGATCCACTCGGCATATTTTCTGCCGCAGCAACAATCCCAACAACATTTGTCTTGAGCTTTAAGCTGGATACCAATTGCAGGGTGGCCAGAGTCGTCGCGGCACCGGACATATCCATCTTCATCTCGTCCATACCCGCACCGGGTTTAAGAGAAATGCCGCCGGTGTCAAAGGTAACGCCTTTGCCAACAATAATAGTAGGTGCTTTCTTTTTCCCCGCACCGTTATACTCGAGAACGATGAGTGCCGGGGGTTGGTCACTGCCTTGCGACACGCCCAGTAGCGACCCCATTCCAAGTTTTTCCATTTCCTTTTTGCCCAGCACCTTGCATGTTATTTTATTTTTACGCGCCATTTTTTTTGCATGTTCGACAAGGTAGGTTGGGGTCGCAGTGTTGCCGGGATGAGAGATCAGGTCACGTGCTGTATGTACAGCCTCGATGATTTTTCCTGCGCGGGCGATGGATTTTTCTGTCGATGCCTGTCGCGACTTGGATGCCGTCAGCAACGTTAGTTTTTCCACCCTGATTGGCGGATCGTCTTTTTCATCTCTCGATTTATAGTTTTCGAAATGATAGAGAGCAAGTCCTGCCCCTTCAGCCATTGCGCCTGCCAGTTCGCTATAGAGTCCGCTCTTGCCCTTGGCAATAACTTCAAAAGCACTCAGATCGGCAGAAATGGATTTAAATTTGGATTGCTCTGCGAGCTTGGCCGCCGTTCCTGCAGCCTGGCATATTTTCTCGGGAGTTACTTCCTTAGCTTTACCGACTCCAACCAGCAATAAGTTGGATGCTTTGCCAGCGCTGTTGAGGAGTAGCGTTTGCCCAGGCTTTCCGCCAAACCTTTTATTTTCAAAAGCATGACCAATTGCACCTACGAGTTCATCGTTGAGTTTTTTTAACGTACCCGAGGGTTTCTTTTCTTCCACACAGGCAAGAATCAGGCATTCGGTTTTATGTTCCAGGGGGTGATCTAGTTTTTGGTTAATTTTTATCATATTCAAATTTATGAAGGCTTTATAAAAAAAGGCCTGCCTTTTTCAAAAAAGGAGAGACCATTAAAATTTTAACAGGTGGTAAAAATTCCCGTTCATGCGCTGTCTATCTCAGCTAATAGGGAAAATGCCTGTTTCTGGAAACTTTCTTGGGCTTGCGCCTTATAGATAAGAGTTTATATTTAAGGACAATCGCAATCAACCTCAAACTTACGGATGGGAGATCGTATGAATAAAAAAAGGTTTTTGCTAACAATAAGCCTGCTGTTGGCCGGTATTGGTTATTGGGCAGGTGCGGCCAAAGCAGAGTCAATCATTGAGTATATAACACCAACGGCAGACAGCAGCCCCGCTGGATTGGATTTTGATTCGAAAGGCAACCTTTGGTTCGCCGAGATCAATGGGAATCGAATTGGGAAGTTGGTCCCCAGCGAAACCAAGGCAGGGACCTCCAAAGGTATTGTTGAGTACAATTTGCCCAATCCCAACAGCAGCCCACAATACCTGATGGTATCTAATGACGATATGGTCTGGTTCAGTGAAATCTCGGGCAACCGTATTGGACGGTTGGATCCTGAATCTGGAAAAATAAAAGAATTCGACATCCCCACCCCGGATAGCGAGCCACATCAATTATTTGAGTCAGAAAACGGGATGATCTGGTTCACAGAATTTGAAGCCAATAAAATTGGACGATTGAACCCAAAAACGGGTGAGATCAAAGAGTTCGAGGTGAATGAGGGACATCCACATGATCTGGTCGTTGACGATGAATACGTCTGGTACACCCAAGGCGGAAAGTTTTGGGCGAAGGTTTTCGCCAATAAGATAGGCTACCTTGAACTGGAGTCTGGCAAAATCGGAGAGATCATTATCCCTCCCAAAAAATCTGTTCCTCACGGGCTTTCGCTGGCGTCGGATGGTACTATCTGGTTTACCCAGTTCTTCGCAAACAAAATATCCAGACTGGACTTCTCAGAAGACTTTCCTCCTGTAGTTGTAAGCTATCAAGTTCCAGGAAAAAGAACCGGCACCCACGATCTGGTAGTGGACTACAATAAGCGTTGGGTGTGGTTTGTTGCCAACCATAAAAACAGCATAGGCAAACTCGATTTAAATGAGGCCGACCCGGGTACTTCTAAAGGGGTGCAGTTATATCCTTTACCGACCCGGGGTGCACATCCCAGCAATCTGGTTTTAGACAAAAAAGGAAATGTCTGGTTTACTGAAATGGGAATGTATTTTCGAGGAAAATTCCAGAATAAAATAGGCCAACTCATTCCCTAATATTAGGGTCACTCAGGGCCGTGATTTTATTTGCAGGCAATGTTTGCCTTTTTCCTAAAAAATAGGCCTGCAGGGACCCTCCCAGAAAAGATTATTTAACTGAGATTTAAAGGTTTACTGCCATAAAGTCCATTTGAAAGCCGTTCAAACAGCCTCCTCCAGTTCCTTAGCTAGAATGTTGTAAACAGAGGCTTTATTAAGGAGTCCAAAACCTTTAAAAATCAGCCTATGGGGAAACATTGACAATCGATAGGCCGCCCACTAGAATGGCTGGAATTTTCAGCTGATTTATGAGAAATTGTAGTACTCGTCCGTTCCCGTTTTTAGGGAGAAAACGAGTTTTTATAATATTTTAAATTTTTCCAATTTTCGAATAGCAGGAGATCGTTCATGCAAGTCGTCGAAGACCAAAAAGATCAGGCTGTCGAAGCAAAACAGGGCCAGATAAAAATAACCGTTTGTTTGAGCTTGAGTGGTGTCGCCGAAGGCGGCGAAGAGGTCTACGCAGAATTTCAGAAACAAATTTCTGAAATGGAGGCCAACGCTACATTGGGCGAACGTAAATGTGAAATGGGCCAGGTGGGTTGCCGGGGTTATTGCAGCCGCGATGTATTGGTCGACGTTTATGTTCCTGGCGAAGACCGAGTGACCTATGAAAAGGTCAAACCGGCGATGGTCAAAAATATCTTAAACGATCACATAGTTGGTGGAAAACCGTTTAAAAAAGCAGCGTCTAAAGAAGACTATTACACGACGCTTGAAAAACAAACCCGTGTTGCTCTGGCGCATGGAGGCGCGATCGATCCTGAAAATATTGACGAATATATTCAAGTAGGCGGCTATGAGTCTCTGAAAAAAGTTCTTTCCACCATGAAACCAGAAGAGGTGATTGCTGAAGTTAAAAAATCTGGCTTACGCGGAAAAGGTGGCGGCGGATTTGTAACCGCTAACAAATGGGAAAAAGCACGTAATGCGCCGACCGATGAAAAAGGCACCCGCTATATCATGGTCAATGGCGATGAAGGCAACCCTGCTTCCTACATGGATCGTAGCGTAATGGAAGGTGCATCGCACCAGGTTCTTGAAGGTTTGTTGATCGGTGCTTATGCCATTGGCGCAACAGAAGGCATTATCTATACCCGATCCGACTACGCGATTGCAGTTAAGCGATTGAACATGGCCATTGAACAAGCACGGGAGAGAGGGTTTCTCGGCGACAATATTCTGGGCTCTGGGTTCAGTCTCAACGTCCGAGTTCATGAAGGCCTTGAAGCTTTCATCGGGGGTGAGTCTACAGCGTTGATGCAATCAGTGGAAGGCAAACGCCCTTTTCCGAAAGCACAACCTCCTCACTCGGCGCAGCAAGGGTTGTGGGGAAAACCAACGGTATTGAACAACGCAGAAACCTGGGCAACCGTTCCGAAAATTATTGAAAAAGGGGCGGACTGGTATGCAGGCATGGGCAATGACAACGCCAATGGCTGTAAGGTGTGGGCCATTTCTGGAAACATCAAATACAACGGTTTGATGGAACTGGATATGAAAACCACATTCCGCGAAGCTATCGATGATTATTGCGGCGGCATTCAGAAGAAAAAAGATCTCAAGGTTGTCCATGTCGGCGGTGTGACCGGCGGCTTCCTGCCCCCAGAATTGGCAGACACTCCGACAGACTACGAAAGCCTGCTGGATGCAGGGGTTTTGATGGGACAAGCAAGTTTTGCGGCTTACGACGAGTCGGCATGTGTGATTGATCTCGCCAAATTTTCTATCGGATTCAACGAAGGCGAAACCTGTGGCAAATGCACACCGTGTCGAATTGGCCTTACTCTGATCCGAGAAAAGCTGGATGACATTTCAGAAGGCCGCGGAAAAATGGAAGATCTCGACGATCTCCAGCACCTGTGTGAAGAAATCAGCCAGACCTCTCTTTGCGGACTAGGCGAAACCGCACCGAAAGCGATCTTGACGGGTTTAAAGTATTTCCGCAAGGAATATGAAAGACATATCGTCGACCAGGTTTGTGATGCTGCACGTTGCGTAGGATTGTACCGCTACTACGTCAAAGAAGAAGATTGTGTGGCTTGCGGAGCCTGCATCAAACCCTGCCCAACCGGTGCTATCACTGGAGGAACTCGTAAGGTTGCAGCTCATATTGATATGGATTTATGTATCAACTGCAACGCTTGTTATCAAGCGTGTGGATTCCTCGCGATAGAATAGATTTTTAGATAAAAAAGTTTTAGCCCACAGGGGTCTTCCCTTGTGGGCTTTTTTGTTTCCCTTCCATTTCTATTTTCCGAACACAACGGTGATCCTTTATTTTCTGATCAAAAGGTTTTAGAATGCAGACAATGAAAATCGCGATCATTCATGACTGGCTTACGGGAATGCGAGGCGGCGAAAAATGCCTGGAAGTATTATGCAAGCTGTACCCTACTGCAGACTTGTTCACATTACTTCATGTTCCTGGTAAAGTTTCTCCGGTTATAGAATCGCATCCCATCCACACTTCATTTATTCAAAACCTCCCTTTCGCCAAAACAAAGTACCGCTATTACCTACCGCTTATGCCTTTTGCTATCGAGACATTTGATTTGAGCGAATATGATTTGATATTGAGCAGCAGTCATTGTGTAGCGAAAAGCGTCAAGCCAGGACCTAAAAGCCTGCATATTTGTTACTGCCATACACCTATGCGTTATATATGGGATCAATTTGAGCAATATTTCGGGAAAGGAAAATCCAGTTGGCTTGCAGCAACGGCAATGAAATTTATAAGAGGCTGGCTGCAACGTTGGGATGTTAAAACAAGCCGCAGAGTAAATCACTTTATTGCGAACTCGCGCCATGTGCAAAAACGGATTAAAAAATATTACGGTAGGGAAGCGGCTATCATCCATCCCCCTGTGAACACTGAATTATTCACCCCTGAAAATAAAGTGGACAAAGGAGATTATTATTTAATTCTTTCAGCATTTGCTCCCTATAAACGTTTGGATTTGGCAGTGGAAGCTTTCAACCAACTCGGCCACCCCTTTTTCGTAATTGGTGAAGGGCAGGACGGCAAACGTTTAAAGGAAATGGCGAAACCCAACATTCAATTCGAAGGGTGGCTGGATAATTCACAGATTCGCTCCCATTTCGCCCGTTGCCGGGCTTTCGTTTTTTGCGGGGAAGAAGATTTCGGAATCACCCTATTAGAAGCCCAGTCTATGGGCCGTCCTGTCATTGCCTTTGGACGCGGGGGAGCCTTGGAGACAGTGATTCCCGATAGCCAGACCTGGAAGCCAGAGACAGAGATTCCGCAAAACTCGACCTCTCAACCCACGGGGGTTTTCTTTTACGAACAAACTCCCGAAGCTCTAATAAATGCCATCCAGCATTTCGAATCCATAGAATCTCAATTTGATTCAGATGCAATCCGTAAACACGCTCAACAATTCGATATTTCTGTTTATACAGAACGAATGAAAAACTTCATCGAAGAAAAACTTGTGGGCCACCCTCGCTAGCGTGATACGGGAATTATCAAAAATAACTTTCAAAATTGTGTAATAAAATATATTTAGTTGTCCGCTTTTGGCTGCGACTTCAACTGGTCGACGCAACACTTTATCTTACTAGTAAAAAGATGGAGTGTAAAAAATGGCCTATCGAACCCGAATAAACTATACCGCTCAACAAAAGTCAGAAATGTGGGATCGCTGGCAACGTGGCGAATCACTCAAAGCAATTGGTCGAGCCTTTGATCGACCGTCATCCTCCATCTTTGGTCAATTGTCTCCGACAGGAGGTATACGCCCAGCCCCGCGAAAACGTTCACGTTTAGCATTGAGTATTTCAAACCGTGAAGAAATTTCAAGAGGTATCGTCGAAGCAAAATCGTTACGGCAAATTGCCTCGTCGTTAAATCGCGCGCCTTCAACCATAAGCCGTGAAATTCAACGAAATGGTGGTTATCAATGTTATCGTGCAACGCAAGCCGATAAAGCCGCGTGGGATAGAGCGCATCGCCCTAAACTCTGTAAGTTGGCTTGTTACCCGGAATTAACACGTAGGGTGGCTATAAAACTCAAGCACCATTGGTCACCGAAACAGATTGCGGGTTGGCTTAAACGAACCTATCCTAACGAAGAGCACAAGCAGGTGTCACACGAAACTATTTATCGTAGTTTGTTTATTCAGGCGCGTGGGGTCCTTAAAAAAGAGCTGCAATGGTACCTTCGTACCCAACGAGCGATACGACGTGCTAAACAGCACAGCATAAAAAATGAAGGACTGGGTAAAATCTGCAATACTGTGTCGATCAGCGAACGGCCTGCTTCGGTTGAAGACCGTGCTGTGCCCGGGCATTGGGAAGGCGATCTGATTGCTGGCTCCTCCAACAGTTTCATTGCCACCTTGGTTGAAAGGCAGACACGTTATGTCATGTTAGTGAGAGTGAAAGGTAAAGACACGGAAACGGTCATCTCGGCACTCATCAAACATGCACACAAACTTCCCACAGAACTGTATAAATCATTAACTTGGGATCGAGGAAAAGAGATGGCTGACCATCAACGGTTTACTTTAGCGACCGACATTGATGTGTACTTTTGTGATCCACAAAGCCCCTGGCAGCGCGGTTCAAATGAAAATACCAATCGGTTGCTGAGACAATACTTTCCAAAAGGCACAGATTTATCGGTACACTCACAGGCAACACTTAATAAAGTGGCCCGAGAATTAAATGAACGACCTCGTGAGACATTAAACTTTGAAACACCAGCAGAACGTTTTAACGCATGTGTTGCGTTGACCGGTTGAAGTCGCAGCCAATAGCGGACATTCAGTTAATGAAGGAATATAAACAAATGTATCTATAGCTGAAAATAAATCTTTGTTTATATTGGATTGACGATATACACTGGGACCGCTGTCAGCTGAATGCTGGCATTGTGCAAACTTGGCTATCAAATTCGCCCCTTGTTCATAATAGTCAATGAAAAGCATCTAAAGAAGAATTGGCAATAAGTTAGTTACTAAAGCAAGTTGATTCGAGAAAAATTCCTTGGATCATTAATCTAGAGGACATACTATGAAGAAACTTATCCAATTAGGCGTATTCTTGTCGATCATTCAATTTATTCTTCCCATGATAGCTAGCGGGAATCCCTCGACATCGATCAAATCAGGTATGATCCGATTAGTTTCAGATCATTTCGTAGACGAGGATGTAATAATCGTCGTTCAACCTTCTAACTCGTATAAGAAAGAGTTGTTGCAGACAATTATAATCCCTACAACGATTACCTCATTCGCAGATGGGAATTATTGCAAACCCGGGGAGAAAGTAAAGAACCGCAGATGCTTTCTTAGGTGCTACACTTCCCCGTACAATTGGGCAAAGGGACAAGCCGAATGCGACTCCGTCATAACTGATGAACTGTTCACGATTGATAGGAACTTCAAACTGGACTTCGGTAATTTCCCCGGGCATGAATTGAGCAATGCGGAAGGCGGGTGGTGCGGGGCTAGTATTCGTGAACACAATGCGGACGTAATAAATAGTGTAACTCCAATCAGAAGGGTCGATTTAGTTTCTTCAATTTTGTGTATGGAGCAACTTGAGCTGTCGCCGGAGGCTTCCATTCCAACTGAATCCTCCAGCTCACCATTTTATCCCGCGCCAAAGAAGCCTATGTTAGATAAAAATTAAAAAGATTAATCCAAATAAGGAAGGTTTACGCAAGGGGATATTATACTCTTGTCCTCCTCCCTCATTTTCAGATGGGGGAGGAGGCTCAAGAGGCATGGAAGTGGCCCTCGCCCTGAATACCTTCAAACAAATCTTGACCAAAGCTGGAATTTAGCTAGAGATTAATTTGTAGTAGAAGCCAGCTTACATCTTCTCAGACCCAATTTTTACTCTTCAAGAGAATGACCGCTATGGGGTCGGAAGCGGCCTTAGAAAAACCTCCAAATCTTCCTTTTATTTAAACAAACCCCATACTAATAATTAATTCATTCTCATGGGCCGAAGGAATCAGTAGAAATAAAAACAGCCTAGAGTCCAAAGACTGTAGGCTGTTAAAAAGTGGCGGGGCCGACGAGACTCGAACTCGCGACCTCCGGCGTGACAGGCCGGCGTTCTAACCAAACTGAACTACGACCCCGCGGTCGTCTTATATGGTAGGCGGAACAGGGCTCGAACCTGTGACCCCCGGCTTGTAAGGCCGGTGCTCTCCCAACTGAGCTACCCGCCCAAGCATTGCTTAATATCTCCAGAAGAGGCTGGGAGTATATAAATGCTAACCACATTCTGTCAAGCGATTTCCCCTTATTAGGAAAAACCCGTTTTTATCAGGAAGATAAGACTCCTCTCAAAAAATATGGAATTTTCATTTTTCAGCCAAGCGAGAGGTAAACGATTGACAGTTTGGGGCTTACACTATAAGATGCCTTTCTAAGGTAGAGAAAAAATTTCCGCCTTTCTGCAAAAGTTTTTATTTTCCTTTTAGCATCTGAACAACCCCAGTTTTTCCTACCATGACAGAAAAAATCATGGCCTCTTTGGAGGGCCTTTCCACTGAAGAATTAATTAAGATTCGAAAAGATCTTGATGAACTAATTAAAACTAAATTCGACAAGGATCTGGGAAAACGCCAAGGTCAAAGAGCAAAAGTTAAAATTGCCGGAAATGTAGAAATCGAAAGAGAAAAGGAGTTTTTTTACAAACTGCATAAAATTTCTATACTGGAAATGTCCGTCAATGGACTGGTATTTACTATAAAAGGAACCGTCATTGATGGTGACCTCTTGAAAGTTTCATTCCGAATTCCCTCCACCGGAGAAAAAAAAATAATCAACTGCCAGGCAGTGAGGGTTATAGAAACCAAACCGGGAACCATTCCGGAATTTGAAGTCGCCGCAATGGCAGTCACTCAAGATGAAGTAAAAAATTATAAAGATATGCTAAGAAAAAGAGGCAAATAATTCCTGAGCGAATATGATTTCAACAAATCAACTTTCACATCTAATAGACTTAATAGGAAACGTGGCTGACGCCCATACCACTGCCTTGTTTGAATTGACAGAAAACAGGCTGGTAATGCGGGAACACTTCACCCTCAGCCGTCACTTGGACCGAAATATTTCCATTAAGGTGGGCGACGGGCCAATAGGCCTGGCCGCCCAAACATTAAAACCGCAACTGATCGAAAATATTGACTCAGACATCAGCGGAATTTATAAAAAACCGGAAGAACTAAAAGGATTTCTGGCTGTCCCAGTTATCTTTGATAAAGTACTCGGAGTGCTTGTAATAGATACAAAGACAAGCTACCAAATATCCATTAAATTGCAGAAAATCCTGTCAAATTTCGCAGATCAAATTGCCTGGCATTTACATCAGGAAAAAAATGGCCCTATTTTAAAAGATGCTCCTCTTCCCGATTTAAAAGAATTAACCTCCTACTGCCGCTTTTTGGCGGAATCTCCAAACCGCTCTTCAGTAGCAGATCGGTTGACTCAGGTTCCAACCTCAATTATTTCTTTTAAATCAATTGCTGTTATTTGGTTTGAAGATAATCAGAAGGAAGGCCGCATTATTGGTCATAGAGGGTTCACTCATGACCTATCTGAAACCGTTGTACATTTTGGAAAAGGGCTGGTAGGTTCCTGTGCGAAAAATCGATCTCCCCTGTTATTACGTTTCAATTCGGAAAGAAAAACCATTCTGTTTTCTGAAGAAGAGAAACCCGAAGGCCTGTTATCTGCTGTGGCGTTGCCCATACAACTCAATGAAACATTATATGGAGTTTTATTGGTTGGGTCCGAACAGTATGAGGGGCTAGGCGTTTCTGACCTGGACAAGCTCTCTCTTATTGTTTCTGCAGCCGCTTCGGCTTTGTTTTGTTCCGACACCAAAGATCGTTGGATCTACGATAAAAACCTTGACCCTGTAACCGGAATCCCTAACCATAGATTTTTGACGGAATACCAACTCGCAGTATCAGAGGAGCTTTTCAAATCCAGCCAACCGGTTTATTTTTGGTCGGTGCAAATCACAAACCTCGGCGACCTTTATCAGGCTCACGGTGTAGATCAAGGGGATGCCTTCTTAAAACAAATGATAGCCCTTTTCGCAAAAATGATTCCCTCGCCAAAATTTGTTTTCCGGTTTTCAGAAAATACGTTCGTACTCATGTTGATGAATAGAAAACAAAAAGAGGTAAAACAACTGCAAACAAAACTAAAACAATTATTCGAATACAATCCTCTACATGTCAATGGAACAGAAATGCAGGCAAGCATGCAATGGGGTTTCTCCGTTTATCCCGATGACGCCAAAGAATTATTTGGACTAATAAGCCTTTCCCGAAATAGACTGTCCCCAAAAATTAAAGAAATGGCATGATAAGACAATTTTTCAATACAATATTTGGATACTTTTCCACTGATCTGGCAATGGACCTGGGAACTGCCAACACCCTTGTGTACATAACCGAAAAAGGAATCGTACTAAATGAACCATCCGTCGTAGCCGTAAATGTTGACGACCACACTGTCGAAGCAGTGGGATTGGAAGCAAAGAAAATGTTTGGCAGGACTCATGCGAAGGTAAACACAGTTCGCCCTATGAAGGACGGGGTGATTGCTGACTTCGACGTGACCAATAAAATGATTCAATATTTTATAAAAAAAATATTACACAAATACCGGTTCTTCAAACCCAGGATGGTAGTGGGTGTTCCCACCTGTATTACCCAAGTGGAAAAAAAAGCCGTCATCGATGCTTCCATCATGGCGGGGATCAGGGAGGTCCACCTGATAGAAGAACCAATGGCTGCAGCCATTGGCGTGGGCATCCCTGTCCATCGCCCAGAAGGAAATATGGTAATTGATATAGGTGGAGGCACCACCGATGTGGCGGTCATCTCATTATCCGCCATTGCGTATGGGGAGTCCGTTCGCGTGGCCGGAGATGAAATTGATGAGTCCATCGTTCGATATATGCGGCTCCAACATCATTTGAATATTGGTGTCTTTGAAGGCGAGCGCGTTAAAATGGAAGTTGGCAGTGCCTTTCCTCAACCGGGCAACCTCACCACTGAAGTAAAAGGACTCAATGTAAAAACCGGAGTTCCCATGTCCATCTCCGTTGGTGATGATGAAATACGTGAAGCCTTGAAAGAACCTCTGACCACGATCGTGACATCCATCATGCGTGCTTTGGAAAAAATCCCACCCGAACTTTCTGCGGACATCCACTCCAACGGTATTTATTTAACCGGAGGCGGAGCACTCATTCGCGGACTCGATAAAATGATTGAAGAAAGAACCACCCTCAAGGTCTTTATCCCTGAAGATCCTCTCCTCAGCATCGTCAAAGGTGCCGGTGCCGTTCTGGACGATTTTGACAATATGAAAAAAGTCTGTATCAATTAAATCCGTTGCGGTACAATTTCTCCATCCTAAAATTTAAATAGCTTCATCCTATATGAGTTCTCCAGAAAATTCGTCCTGCATGGAATGCGGAACAGAGGTTAAATCCGTTCCTACATTTTTGGAGTATAAAGGTCAGGAAATTTTTGTCTTCGATCCAGCAACCTGCAAGCCTTGCCTGGAAAAATTGTGTGAAAACTACTCTACTCAATGCGTAAATTGTGGAGGAACCATTCCTCCTTATTCCAATGTGGGTATTTTGAAAGCAGGGAATGGGCAAAACCAGTATATCCACATGACCACCCAGTGCAACACACCGGGAAATGCTTTCTATGGCTACTGGGGAAAAGGTACTATTAGAGAGTTTGTACA
>Ga0114932_10002019_pt1 | contig 22139 bp, 15 predicted proteins | sample 2SBtaG_2_FD_87286 | JGI IMG/M metagenome (GOLD analysis project Ga0114932, IMG submission 87286) | Deep subsurface microbial communities from Kolumbo volcano to uncover new lineages of life (NeLLi) - 2SBTROV12_ACTIVE470 metaG | ecosystem: Environmental > Aquatic > Marine > Volcanic ...
TCGAACTTGATGGCCTTCTTCACCGCCACGCCGACGCCCGTGATGGCGAGCGTGAGCGGCAGGTGGCTGTAGAGCCAGATGGAGAAGCTGCCGCGGGTCTTCTTGAGCTCGGTGCCCGCCACGTCGTCGAAGTACATCCACCACAGCGAGCAGGTGAGCAGCAGGTTGAAGAAGCCCTGAGGGAGGTACGAGATGTCGCCCTTGCCCGTGAGGTAGGTCAGCACCTTCACGAAGCTCTCGCCCAGCACGATGATGGTGAGCAGGCCGTAGCGCTCGGAGAGGTGCTCCATGTCCAGCGGGTACCGCTCGGCGAGGGCGCGCGCGGACGGGCTCACGGGCGAGAACAGCACGCTGGCCACGGCGATGGCCCAGGTCGCCCAGGCCCATGCCACCGGCAGCAAGGCGGAGAGGAAGAACAGCGAGGCGGCGATGGTCCAGACGATGGCCCAGAAGCGGGAGTAGTCCGCGGACTCCGGCTCCTGGCGCCACGACCGGAAGTACAGCATCGCGACGATGCCGAGGGCGGTGCCGGTGGCCAGCGCGTACACCTCGTGGTGCCCGACCATGGCCTGGTGGGAGCCGATGGCCATGGTGCCGAGCGCAAACATGTTCGTGAGCACGAGCACGCGGTGCAGGAAGTCGTCGACGTCGTAGCGGTTGGCGTAGAAGGTGAAGCCGGTCCACGCGATCCAGAGCGGCACGAAGTGCAGGGCGAAGAGCCCGAAGCTGGCGAGGCTGACCGAGGGCGCGGCGTGGCAGAGCACCTCGGAGTTCGCCGCGCAGGCCACGAGGTCGTGGCACGCCTGGTCGGGGCACTTGACGTCGGAGTCACCACCGAGGAAGTCGCCGAGCTGGATGATGCCCGCCACGAAGATGAGGTCGTAGAAGAGCTCCAGCCAGGAGACCTTCTTCTCGTGCCCGTGATCGTGGACGTGGATGTGGGGCTTGTGGAACCAGCGTGAGCGCATGGGGCGAGCTTATCGCTGCGCGGCCCTGGGATTCGTCCGCTGCATCACGCTAGGAGATCCCCCGCAGAGGAGGTGTGCGATGTCGCCCGCCCGCGCCGCTGGCATCTTGTCCGCGTTGCTCGGCCTGGCCGCCTGGGTCTGCTTCCTGCTCGGGTGCCTGGCGACCTACATCGGCGGCCCGATCTTCGCCATGCCGCTGGTGGTGCTGTTGTCGGTGGGGGCCGTGTTGGCGGCGCTCCCGGGCCGGCGCCAGGAGATCTGGGCCGATGCCGGCCTCCCCTTGGGGCTCGGGGCGCTGTTCATGGTGGTCCTGGAGATCGGCTTCTTCGCCTTCTTCTACTTCCTGCACCACGCGTAGAGGCTGTCGAGGCGGGCGCCTTCAGACGAGGCGACCGCGTCCGAGATTGGGCCGAGCTGCCCGCGATCCCACCGGTCCACGATCGCCAGGAACCTGCCGCCCGGGAGACGATGTGGGCGAGCCACCACGCTGTCCAAAGTCGCGTTCGTCCGCCCCCCATGTCGTCTGCACGGGCCCACACGACCCCGTCTCCTGCGAGACGCCCTAGACCTTGTCCTCGGTCTCCTTCCAGCTGCCCATCAGGTGGGCCTGGGCCTGCTCGGCGCTCATCTGATCGGCCGCCGGGGCGTAGTCCTCGAAGAACGGAGCGACGTCCGTGCCGCGCACCTTCCATCGGAGCAGCAGGAAGTTCATGTAGTGCTCGGGGTAGCGCAGCACCCAGTCCGCGAAGACGTCGACGAAGGCCTGCATGTTGACGTGCATCTCGTCGGCGCGGCTCTTCCGCTTCTGGTAGTCGAGCGCCGGCGTGACCACGATGCGGTGCTTCAGCGCGCCGGGCTCCCGCACCACGAAGGTGGGAAGGATCGCCGCGCCCGTCTTCCGAGCAAGCTGGATGGGCTGCACCGAGAGGTTGCAGCGCCGGGCGAGGAACTGGACCTGTGTCCAGCGCTTGCCGCCACCGCCGTCGAAGGCCAGCCCGAGCAGCTCGTTCTGTTGCAGGCACTCGAAGGCGGGGCGAAGGAACTTGAAGACGTTGATGTGCTGCACGGGCAGCCGCTGCTCCAGCTCCCAGCGGCGAGCGAGCACCAGCTCCCAGAGGCGCGTGGTGCGCGTGTCGCGGAGGATGTCGGCCCAGACCGGAGGTGGCGCGGAGAGCTGCGACATCGGGTAGCCCTTGTGCCCGAGCGCCGGCATGATCATCTGGTTGGCCCCGAAGTGGCCGATGAGCACGATGGCGCCCTTGCCGCGGCTCCGCGCGGCCTCGAGGTGCTCCTGCCCCTCGAGGTCGCACACGGCGTCGATGGTGCGGGGGGTGAGGTGGCTGTAGCGCAGCACCTCCAGCTCGTTGAACATCATCTGGCGGTAGGCATCGCGCAGGATGCCCGCGTCGTCGCGGGGGAGGGGGCGGTCGCCGACGAGCAGGTGCAGCTCTTCGAGGGCCTTCGCCGCTTCGGCCTGGGAGGCCAGCCGGACCGCATCGCCGCCGGCCTGGGCCGCCTTCAACAGGGCGCGTCTCGGCAGGCGCGCGACGGCGGCCTGCCCGGGGTAGTAGATGCCCAGTCCGCCCAGGTCCTTGACGAGCAGGCTGGCCTTGCGGGCGAAGCTCACGCGGACGACCGCTCGTCTCGCCGGGCGTCGGGGGGCACCGCCACGGTGGCCCGCTTGTCGATCTTGCCGTTGGGCAGCTTCGGGATCTCGAGCCAGAACTCGATGATGCGCGGCACCTGGTACACGGCGAGCCGGTCGCGGCAGTAGCTCTTGAGCTTCTTCACCGTGAGCGTGGAGCCCGCGTGGCACTCGACCACGGCGCGGGGGATCTCGCCGCGGATGCGCTCCTCGGCTCGCACGACGACCACGTCGCGCACCTCGGGGTGGTCCTTGATGACCTTCTCGATCTCCAGGGGGTAGACCCGGATGCCGCCGACCTTGAGCATCTCGCTCTTGCGGCCCACGAAGGCCACGAAGCCGTCGTCGGTCCACTGGCAGAGATCGGAGGTGTAGTACCAACCGCCGCGGAAGGCGGCCATGGTCTCCTCGGGCATGTTGTAGTAGCCGTCGGCAACCGCCGGGCCCCGGATGACGAGCTCGCCGGCCTCGCCGGGCCCACAGTCGCGGCCGTGGGCGTCGACGATGCGCACCTCGTAGCCGTTGACCGGCCGCCCCGTGCAACCGGGACGACGAGCACGGTCCGGGCGCATGGCCAAGGCCACACCGGTGGCTTCGGTGCAGCCCCAGACGGGCATGAAGCCTGCGCCGAACTTCGCTTCCATGCGCTCGAGCATGTCGGCGCTCACCCAGGCGCCGCCGCTCTCGAGCACGGTGAGCGTGCTGAGGTCGACATCGCCCGCGTCGACGTGGTCGAGCAACATCTCGTAGAAGCTGGGAACCGCCATCATCCACGTCACCCGGTAGCGCTCGATGGTCTCGGCGATGACGCGCGGCGACAGGCTGTCCTGGATCACGAAGGTGCCACCGCAGAGCAGGCTCCGGTTGAACAGCTCGTGGGGGTGGGCGAAGACCGAGAACATGCCGAGGAAGACGGTGTCCTCGTGGAAGCCGAGGCCTTCGACGTCGCGGTCGAAGGCGGTGAGGGCGTTGAAGAGCACGTTGAAGTGGCTCGTGATGGCGCCCTTGGGGCGGCCCGTCGTGCCGGAGGTGTAGTTCAGGTAGACGGGCGCGTGCGCGTCGATCTCCACGGCGGGGAGCGCGACGTCCAGGTCGTCCGCGTCCCCGTAGCAGGTCTCGCCGTGCTTCCCGCGCTCGCCGACGTAGACGATCTTCCTGGGATCGTTCAGCTGCGGCAGGAGCTGCTTGAGCAGGTTGTCGAAGCCTCGCTCGACCAGGACCGCCTGGATGTCGGCGGTCTGGAACTGGTTCCGGATGTGGTCCGGGTGGAGCTTGAAGTTGACGGGCGCGTAGATCGCGCCGATGCGGGCGCAGGCCAGGAAGCCCGTGACCACCTCGGGACGCTTGTTGATGATGAACGCGACCACGTCGCCCTTCTGGATGCCGACCGTGTGCATCAGGGTGGCCAGGCGGTCGACCTCGGCGTCCAGCTCCGACCAGCTCAGGCTCCGGGTGTCGGAGAGCAGCGCGGGATGGTCGGGCTTCCGGGCGGCCTGGTAGCGCAGGACCTCGCCGAGGGGGAGCTGGCTCAGGGCCTCGAGCGTCATCGGACCTCCACCCCTCGCGGGGCGCGGGAAGGGCCGACACGGGTACCGTCGAACGGCCACAACGTCAATCGCCGAGCGTGTTTACTCGGTGGGCAGGAAGGTGCCCTCGACGCTCATGCCGTAGCTGCACGGCAGCTCGTAGCCAGCGAGATCGGTCTCGAGCAGCGTGAAGCTCTCGGTGCCTTGCCAGTCCAGCTGCACGCCGTCTTCGTCGGGCTCGATCCCGCAGCTCGCGCCTTCCTGCTGGGCGAGCGCTTCGCCCTCGAGCTTCCAGCGCACGAACCCGTCGCCCCGATCCTCGCGGGTCTCCACGCTCTCGTAGGTGATGGTGCATCCGCTCAACACACCCGTGGCGAAGGTGTCGCCGTCGATCTTGAGCGTGGTGGAGGAGCCGTCGAAGTACACCGCGTAGGTGAAGTCTTCGCGGTAGGCCACGGTCTCCCCGTCCGCGTGGCAACCGTCTTCCAACCCCACCACGGTGACCTCCCAGTGCAGGGCATCCGGGTCGAGGTCGCCAGCACAGGCGAAGAGCGCGATGAGCAGCATGGGCGGAGCATAACCAGAGGTGCCGAGGCGGGGGGGCGCGGCCCGCTGAGAGCGTTAAGCCTGCGCCCTACCGAAACAGGAGGCCTGTCGTGGCCGAACCCACCCTCTACATCGCCCGTCCCGCCGACGTCGAAGCCCTCCGTGGGCACTGGGACGCCGTGCAGTCCGACAAGAAGGGACGCACCGTCGTGCTCCAGGCCGCCACCGGGGGCGGAAAGCGGGCGGTGGTCGGCCAGCTCGTGCGCGATCTGCAGGGCAGCGACACGGACTTCCTCATCTGGCGCACCGCGCTCGTCGAGGAGGAGGACGGCCTCCGCACCCTGCTCCGGCTGTACGGCTCGCTCTTCGCCGCGCTCCACCGCGACACGATGCTGCGCTCCAAGGTCGAGCTCATCCTGAACTCGCAGCTGCCCAAGGTCGACAAGCGTGTCCAGGGTTGGTTCCAGGCCTTCACGCAGGCGCTCCGCACCGGTGCTCCGAAGCCTGGCGAGGAGAAGTTCCAGGTCTCGATGCCGCGGGACAACCCCCTGTTGGCGCTGGTCGAGCTGGTCGGTGGCATCGCGCGACGGATGCCGGTGCTCGTCGAGGTCCAGAACGTGCACGCCAGCCAGTCGGTGGCCATCCACGGCATGCTCGAGGCGCTCGGACAGGAGCTGCTCCACGACGGCCAGGCGCTCCTGGTGCTCGGGATGGAGCTTCCCAGCGACGAGAACAAGGCGTGGATGCCTGCGCCCCTCGTCGAGGCGCTCGAGCGCCGCGCCGACACCATGCACCTGCACGTGGTCGCCCCCTGGGGTGAGCAGGAGACGACCGACTTCCTCAGCTCCAAGAGCCTCGAGGCGAACGCCGCCGAGCTCGCCCGCATCGCGAGCGGCCGCCCCGGCTTCATCGCCGACCTGGCCGAGTGGCTGGACGCCGAAGGCCGTCTGGGCGAGATCAACGCCGAGGTCACCCTGAGCAGCCTGGTTCCCCTGGCGGTCGACGAAGCGGAGCTCGACGATGCCGACACCGCCGAAGCCGAGCCCGCGGCCGAAGGCGCACCGCCCAAGCGCCGCAAGGCCGGTGCCGCCGACGTGGGCGACGTCGCCTTCCGCGCGGCGCTGCTCGGTCGGGCCTTCCCGTCGGGTGTGCTCGCAGACATCTGGGGCTACGAGCGCGACAGCATCGACGACCTGCTCGACGCGGCCGATGGCCTGTTCGCCGAGCTCCAGTTCTCGAAGCCGCTCGGCACCTGGGTCTACCAGTTCACCCACGCGATCTTCCGCGAGGGCGTGCTCGAGGGCCGCGACGGCGACGACGACAAGAAGCAGGCCGCCAACACCGCCGGCTTCCTGCACCGCTTCCTGGCTCCCCGCGGCTACGAGTTCCTGGTGAAGACCGCGCGGCTCTACGCGCGCGCCGGCAACGTGCAGAACGCGCAGGTGCTGAAGTCGATGGCGCTCACCGCGGACCAGCCGCAGGTCTGGGCCATGACCCACGAGCTGCTCACCTACTTCGACGACGTGGCCTGGCCCGATGCCATGCACCGCACCGTCTACATGAACCTGCTCGACCGGCTCGTGCAGCAGGGCGGCGACGTCAACCAGTCCGAGGGCCTGTTCAACAAGGCGATGACCTGGGCGCAGGAGAAGGAGGACCGTCCGATGCAGGGCTGGTTGCTCCTCGCGGGCAGCCGCCTCGACCTGCGTCGCCAGGACTTCTACCGTGCCCGCGACCGCGCCAAGGATGCGCTGAAGCTCTACCAGGCGCTCAACCAGCCGGTGCAGGCCGCCGACGTGCTCAACCACCTCGCACGGGTGGAGCTCGCCGACGGCAACCCCACCGCCGCCAACGAGGCGGCCGGGCAGGCCATCCAGGTCGGGCAGGTCGACACGCCGGAGGGCAAGCGCGTGCTGCCCCAGGTCGCCGCCCAGGCCGAGGCCACCCGTGGTCGCATCGCGAAGCGCGAGCGCAAGTGGGAAGACGCCGCGAAGCACTTCAAGACCGCCAACGAGATCGCCGGCCGCACGAACCAGGCGGGCCTGGCGCTCGACAGTGGGCTGAACCTCGGTGAGTGCCTGCTGCTCAACGGCGAGACCGGCCGGGCCGCCGACATCCTCACCCGCGTGGTGCAGATCGCCCAGGGCCTGCGCAACCCGGTGGCCCACCGCCAGTCCGCCGCGCTCCTCGCCCAGGCGCACGGCAGCCAGCGCAACTTCGAGGCCGCCCTGAAGTGGGCCAAGGTCACCCTGGAGCTGACCACCCAGCTGAAGTTCGACCGCCTGCTCCCGATGGACACCTACCAGGTGGGCTTCTTCGAGCTGATGCTCGGCCGTCCGACCGAAGCGCTCGCCCTGTTCCGCAAGGCGCAGACCGGTGCGAACCTCCAGCAGAACGTGATCTTCGCCAAGGAGCTCCTGTTCCACACGGGGCTCGCCGCCATGCGGATCGGCGAGCAGGACGTGGCGCGCAAGGCCTACACCGCCGCGCTGCCCGCCTGCGAAGCCGCGAAGGATCTGCGCAAGGCCATGGCCGCCCACGAGGCGCTCGCCAGCCTGAGCAGCGACAAGGACGAGGCGCGGAAGCACCTCGAGTCGGCCATCTCGAAGGCGGAGGCCGCCAGCCTGAAGGAAGAGCGCAAGAAGCTCCGTCAGAAGCTCAGCGACTTCCGCTGAAGGGCAGCGGGCTGACCTGCGGCAGCGGAGAGCGGCCCGCCATCGGGCCTGGTCGACCGCGGGCTATGGTGGCGCCGATGTGGTTCTTGTGCATGCTCGTGGGGCTCGTCGGGTGCACCGACAGTGCACCGCCCGACACCGACTCCGCCGACAGCGGCCCTGCGTACTCCTGCGAGGGAGGGGTGGACGACCCCAGCGCGAGCCTCGGCACGGGGTCCGGCGCGACCTTCGTGCCCATCGAGGACGGGCAGCAGGTCACCCTCGAGGTGGCACCGCAAGGAGGCATGGGCGTGGCGGTGCGGGTCATGACGACGGGGTTGCAGGCGGACGCGCCGGTCGACGTCACCCTCGACACCGAGATCGATGGCGTGCTGTCGGCGACCTTCGTCAACGAAGCCATCACGCTCTACTGCCAGGACGACGGCCGCGGCATGCTCTGGGGCGTCACCGTCGGCTTCTCCGAGGTCGACTACCCGACCACCGACTTCTCCGCGCTCTTCGGTCAGGCCGCCGACCTGGTCGTCACCGTGAGCGACAGCGGGGGGCGCAGCGTCACCGGCCGTTCGACGGTCGAGATCGTCGAGACGCTGGACGAGTGATGTGGCTTGCGCTCGTCGTCGCGTGTGGCCGTGGTTGCGTCGGTGGCAGCACCGAGACCGCCCAGCCCGCCGCTGGCTGCGAGAGCTGCCATGTCGGCATCGAGCCCGCGCACGTCACCATGCCGGACGTGCGCTGTTCGTACTGCCACGGCGGTGACGAGGAGGCATCGGACAAGGACGACGCGCACGTGGTGCCCCCCGACGACTACTGGCAGATCCGGGGAAGCGAGGGCGACGCTCCCTTCGGCTACATCAAGGACTTCACGCCGGACCAGCTCGACCAGCTGCCGCTGGAGTACCTGCGGTTCATCAACCCCGGGGACATCCGGGTGGCCGAGATCGGCTGTGGTCGCTGCCACGAGGCCGAGGTGGAGCTGGTGAAGCGGTCGGTGATGACCACCAACACCGGGCACTACTGGCCCACGCGGTACTACGCGGGCCTCCAGGACGCCGAAGCGATCTACGGGTCCACCGGAGCCGACGACCCGGCCTGTGACCCCGACCTCGAGGGCACGGTGTGCGAGGTCCAGCCGCTCTACCCGCGCACTGGCGAAGAGCTCGAAGCCATCCTCCAGGGCGGCGACGTCGACGCCATCGAGGGCGCCGCCTACGACCACTACCTCGCGAAGAAGTGCAACCACTGCCACGCCGCGGCCTACGGGAAGAACAACAGCGGGTACATGTACCGCTCGTCGGGCTGCTCGAGCTGCCACTCGGTCTACGGCAAGGATGGTGTCTACGAGGGCGACGACCAGGCCATGCCGCGGGGGGTGCCCGTGTACGCGAAGTCGCACACGATCACCACGGCGATCCCCACCGAGCAGTGCGCCACGTGCCACTTCCAGGGGGGGCGCATCGGGCTGAACTTCCGCGGGATCCGCGAGCACGGCTTCTCGGAGGTGCCCGAGCACGGAGAGCCGTGGAGCGTGTCGGCCTACGGCCACGTCCCCGGCTACTACTACCTGGACGACGACACCACCAACGACGTCGACGAGACGCCGCCCGACCTGCACTACGAGGCCGGCATGCACTGCGTGGACTGCCACGTCGGCAGCGACGTGCACGGCGATGGCCACATCCACAGCTCGTCGAAGGGGCAACTCGACCTCCGCTGCGAGGACTGCCACGGCGACGGCCGGGCTGCGGCGACAGCGGACGGCGACGGGGTGTTCCGCACGTCCGGGGGGCGTGCCTTGCCGCAGCTCGCGTCGGTCGACGGGCAGGTCGTGCTCACCGGTGCAGTGGACGGCGCGGAGCACGTCGTGCCGCAGCCCGCCGAGATCCTGGCCAGCGGAGAGGCGTCCGATGCGATGCACGCAGCGATGGCCGACGACGAGGACGGCTGGGCGCACCCCGACAGCGTGACGTGCGACACGTGCCATGGCAGCTGGCAGCTCTGGTGCATCGGTTGCCACGTGACGATGGACTTCTCACGTGACGAGAAGGACTTCCAGACCGGCCAGGTGAGCCCGGGCGCCGTGTACGGCAGCCGCTACCACTGGAAGACCGACGGGCTGCTCCTCGGGCGCGCGCTGGACGGCCGCGCGCAGAGCGTGAACCCCTCCCAGCACGTTCAGATGGCGGTGATGGCCGATCTCGACGACGACGGAGAGCGGGAGGTGCTGGTGGGCGACGTCGACGCCGACGGCGATCCTGTCGGGGGCTTCCGCATCAACGACGAGAGCGACCTGCAGGCGGGCTTCGCGCCCTTCTTCCAGCACACGACCAGCGCCGAGCCGCGCACCTGCGACAGCTGCCACCGCACCGACGACAGCCCCGAGGAGTGGGCGCGGGTGAGGGGCGTCTACGGCTTCGGCACTGCCGACTACCTCATCGAAGGGGCGGGGGGCGCGGTGCTGGACCCGCTCCAGTTCCTGGACGAGGATGGCCAGCAGACCTCGGCCTTCGCGCACCCGGGCACGGGGCCGCTGGCGTCGGAGGTGCTGGATCGAGCGCTGGCTGTGGACCTGGAGGAGACACCGTGATCGGACTCGTGCTGCTGGCGTGCGTGGACAAGCCGACCGACACCGAGTCCGCTGCGCCCGACACGCAGGTCGAGGGCCCCGTGTGGGAGCTGGTCGGTGAGACCCTGGACGGCGGGGTGCTCGTGGGGGCGTGGAGCGCCGGCAGCGAGCTGTTGATGGTCGGCGGCTGGCTCTACGACGGGCCGGGAACGGTGATGCGCTTCGACGGCGCGAGCCTCTGCCACGAGGCCGTGGCCGATCAGGCCCTCTGGTGGATCCATGGCGCGGCGGCCGACGACTACTACGCGGTGGGGGAGGGGGGCACCGTGCTCCACTTCACGGGCGGCGCGTGGGTCGACGAGAGCGTCGACACCAGCAGCACGCTCTACGGCGTGTGGGACGAGGGCGGCACCACCTGGGCGGTCGGCGGCAACCCGGGCAGCGGCCTGGGCGAGATCTGGAAGCGGTCCGGAGGGGTGTGGGCGCTCGAGCGCGGCCAGATCAAGGGCACCGTCTTCAAGGTCTGGGATGGATGGTTCGTGGGCGCCGAGGTGGGGTTCCGACTCGACGGCGACACGCTCGTCGAGGACGACCCGGGCTTCCACGCGCTGACCGTTCGCGGTGGCGACGGGGTGACGTGGGCGGTGGGCGGCACGCAGACCAGCGAGGTGATGGCCCACGACGGCACGGGATGGGCCGACGTCGACACCACGGGGCTCGGGCAACCGCTGATGGGCATCTGGACGGACGACGGGCAGGACGTGTGGGTGTCGGGTGCGTACGGCACGTCCGCCTGGCTGCGGGGCGGCAGCTGGTCGTTCCCGGACTGGCCCCTCACCTCGAACGCCCTCCACGCCGTCTGGGAGCACGAGGGCGCGATGTGGTTCGTGGGGGGGAACCTGAGCACGGCGAGCCGCGACTACCATGGCACGATCGTGCGCTACGGGGAGCCGCTGGGCGAGCTCTCGGTGGGCCCCTGCGGCGGCTGACCCGCCCAGGCGTTACACGCGGGCCCCTCCGGAGCCCGGCATGTCCCTGCACACCGAGGCCGCCCGCCGGCGGACCTTCGCCATCATCAGCCACCCCGACGCGGGCAAGACCACGCTGACCGAGAAGATGTTGCTCTTCGCGGGCGCCATCCACCTCGCGGGCTCGGTGAAGGCCTCCAAGAACGCGCGCACCACCGTGAGCGACTGGATGGCCATGGAGCGTGAGCGGGGGATCTCGATCTCCAGCTCGGTGCTCCAGTTCGACTTCCTCGGCAGCCGCCTCAACCTGCTCGACACCCCCGGCCACGCCGACTTCTCGGAGGACACCTACCGCACCCTGGCGGCCGTGGACTCGGCCGTGATGCTCATCGACCACGCCAAGGGGGTCGAGGCGCGCACCAAGAAGCTCTTCGACGTCTGCCGGCTGCGCAAGCTGCCCGTGGTCACGTGGATGAACAAGCTCGACCGCAACGGGCTCGAGCCCCTCGAGCTGCTCGACGAGGTGAGCAAGGCCCTCGACCTGAAGGTGGCGCCGCTGACCTGGCCCGTGGGCATGGGCAAGCAGTTCCGTGGGGTCGTCGATCTCCGCACCCGTGAGCTCTTGCTCTTCAGCGGCGGGGGCAAGAAGGGCGCGGAGAAGGTCGGCACCGACATCCTCCCCTTCGACGACGCGCAGGGGGAGCTCGGGCAGGCGCTCTGGGACACCGTGGCCGAGGAGCTGGAGCTCGTGGAGCTGGCCGGCGACGGCTACGACCAGGAGGCCTTCCTGGCCGGGGAGACCAGCCCCGTGTTCTGGGGTTCGGCGATGACGAACTTCGGGGTCGAGCCGATGCTTCGCTTCCTGGCGGAGCAGGCCGCGGCCCCGAAAGCTCGGGAGGCGATCGCCGACGAGGACGAGCTCATCGTGCTGCCGGAAGACGACCGCTTCAGCGGCTTCATCTTCAAGATCCAGGCGAACATGAACCCGCGGCACCGCGACCGAATCGCCTTCATGCGCGTGGTGAGCGGTCGCTTCGAGCGGGCGATGCACGTGACCGTGGGTCGGTCGGGCGAGACGCTGAAGCTCGCGAAGCCGCATTCGTTCATGGCCAACGAGCGGGCGATCGTGGAAGAGGCGTGGCCGGGGGACATCGTGGGCCTGTACGACCCGGGCAAGCTGCGCATCGGCGACACCTTGTCGGGCGGGGACCGGCTGAAGTTCCGGGGCATCCCGCGCTTCGCGCCCGAGTTCTTCGCCCGGGTCCGTCTCAAGGACCCGATGAAGCGGAAGCAGCTCCAGACGGGCCTGAACCAGCTCAGCCACGAGGGCGTGGTGCAGCTCTTCGTTCGGCCCGAGATCGGCGCGCAGGACCCGTACCTCGGCGCCGTCGGCCTGCTCCAGTTCGAGGTGCTCATGGAGCGCCTGAAGAACGAGTACCGGGTCGAGGCCACCCTGGAGCGGCAGTCCTTCCGGCTGGCGCGTTGGGTGGGTGGCGGCGAGCCGGCTCTGGCCTGGCTACGCGAGCGTCGCGACTACCCGTTGGTGGAGGACCGACACGGTCAGCCCGTGGTGCTGGCGGACAGCGAGTGGCCGCTCAACTACGCGCTGCGCGAAGCGCCTGGCCTGGTGCTCCACGAGGTCGAGCCGCTGTAGAGGCGGCTACGCGCTCCGGGTCAGCTCGCACCCACGCAGCTCCCAGTCGCCTTCGTCGACCCGCACGACGAGCGGGTCGAGGGTCTCGAGTCGGTAGCCGCGGATCGCGAGATCGGCGGGAGCGTCGCCCTCGAGCGCCACCAGGCGCTGTCCGGCGGCCTCGCGCACCAGGTCGTGCACGGTCACCGAGGCGCCAGGTCCGGCTTCGACGATCAACGCAGCGGCGCCGCGCAGGTCGACGTTGTGCAGGTGGACGTCGCCGTCGACGCGGAGGTGGCAGCGGTTGGACAGCTTGACCCCCTGCACGCGCGCGTCGAGCTCGTCCACCGTGAGGGCGAAGTCCGGCCCGAGCGACACGCGCGCGCCTCCATCGGTGGGGATGTCGAGCCACGACTCGCTCTCGGGCTCCTGCAGCACCGCGCCGCACGCCGCGAGTCGCCGGCGTCCCGCTTCGTACCAGTCGTCTTCCGCGCTGGCTCCGCACTCGGGCGGCTTGCCCGCGCGGGCCTTGGCCTGGGCATCCGCGAGGGCGTTCTTGTCGGCCGAGAACACCATGCGGCGGTCGAAGATGGTGACGCCCACCCGCTCCCCGCGCTCGAAGAGCTTGGGCAGATCCTGCATCATCGTCTCGAGCCGGGTGGGCTTCTTGAAGACCCTTCGCTCGGCGTCCGCGTACTTGGGGTTCACGAACTCGGCGATGATGCCTTCGCTCTGCTCGAGCACGGTGAGGTAGGGCTCGAGCTCGATCATCAGGCTGTTGGTGTTGCCTGGGAAGGGGCTCAGGCCGGACGGGCCACCGGTGTCTCCGTCGTGTCCGGCGGCACGGAGCAGCGCGTCGAGCTGGTTGTACTCCACGTTGACGGTGAGCTCGCGCTCCGAGGAGACCAGACGCGTCAGTGCCCCCACCGCCTCGCCCGCCACGCGCGGCACCGCCACCGTGTTGAAGGCGAGCTGCCGCTCGACGGACACCCCGAGGGTGGGGAGCAGGGAGTGCACGACCTGGGCATTGGTGTCCTGCACGAACGCGAGGTGGGTGACCCCACGCTCGCCGAGCCGCCGAGCGGTGCCCGACCGGTGCAGGAGCATGTGCACGTCGCCGTGGCCGTGAGGCTTGAGCTGCAGGGCATAGGGCCCGCTGGTGGCCAGGCGCGCGTCGTTGTCGGCGAGCGCGGGCACCAGCTCCTGGCGGAGCACCGTGACGCCGTCGCGCCCGAGGCCCAACCAGCCGTGGCGTTCGAGGCTGGCCATGGTGGGCTCGTGGGTGTCCCCGCTGGTCATGATCACCAGCGGGGGACGCCGGCCCGTGCGACGTCCCGCCGCTCGGATCCAGGCGCCGTAGAGCTCGAGGTAGGTCTGGTTGCTGGTCAGATCCACCCGGATGTCGACCTTGATGCCGGGGAAGCCCAGGCGCTCCCCCAGGCCACCGGCCACCAGCACGACCGCCAGCCCGCCGGCGTGCTCCAGCCCGAGCTGCTCGTAGCGGCGCAAGGTCGTGTCGAGGCTCGACAGGTCCACCGTCTCGGGCTGCGTTGGAGCGAAGCCGTCGTAGGGGTTCGCGCCTGCGCGGGCATCGGCCAGCAGCGCCCGGGCGTTCGAGATGTAGGCGGCCAGGCCACCTGGGTAGGCATCGTCGGCCTCGGACAACTGCCTCAACAGATCCTTCTTGTCGGCGTCGTGTTCGCCGGGGTCGGCCCACGCGGTGAACAGGTGGCCTTGGCCGAGCTCGTCCATCGCGTGGAGGAGTGCTCGCTGATCGGGGCCGAAGACGTCGGCGTCGAGGTGGCGCTGCATGGCCCCCCAGCTAACCGTCGAGCTCCAGCACGCGCGCGACCAGGTCGGCGATCTCGGTGTCGCCAGGTTGTTGGCCGTAGGCGTCGAGCACCAGCTTGCGCCCCTCTTCGGCGCGTGCCCGGGTGGCTGGCGCCTCGGCGAGCACCACGCCCAGGTAGGCGATGACCCGCGGGTCCCTGGGCGCCAGCTCCGCCGCCTGCTGGAAGTAGCGCAGCGCGCGGGTGTGGTTGCCGACGGCCAGGGCGTTGCGCCCGCGCGCCAGCAGATCGGCCGGACTCAGCGCTTGCTGGCCCGCGGTCCGCTTGAGCAACTGCCGGCGCATGGCTTGTTCGAAGAGCGCCAGGATCTTCGCGGTGAGCTCGCGGGCGGCCGGATCCGCCGTTTCGTGGGCGGCGGCGTAGCGCGCCTGGTGCTTGCGGAAGGCCGCAGCGATCTGGCTCCGCGAGGCGCCCGGCTTCAGTCCCAGGAGCTCGAGGTCGTCGAGCGGTTCCAGCCGCTCGATCTCCTTCCGGATCCTGCGCAGGTTGAGCTGCTGCACGGCCGCGCGGTGCATCGGGGCTCGCTGGACCGACGGCCGGGTCTCGGCGGCCTCCGGTGGGAGGCTCGGGCGGCCGAGACCCGCTGGGGCGCGGTAGGCGCGGCGGAGGTTGTACAGGCCGAGCTCGACGAGCGCGGCGAACTCCGCGGCGACGTCGGTGGCGAGGATGTCGTGGGTGGCCAGCAGGGCGCCGAGGGTGGTGGCGGCGTCGCGGGGGGCGGGCAGCAGGCGGCGGGTGTCGTCGGACAGGGGCAACGCATCGGCGCGGTGGCTCCCCGGGCCGCTCACCAGGAGGCTGTCGAGGCGATCGAGCACCCGCCGCTCGTCGCTGGAGGCCCGGGCCGCGACGAGGAGCTCGGATCCGAGACGGGCCCGGCGCCGTGGGGGAGGCACCACCTCTTCGCGAAAGCTCAGCTCACCGCTGCCGTAGAGGGCATCGACCACCACGGCCCGATCGTCCCGCGACACGGCCTCGCCGGCGTGCAGGCGCGCCTTGCCCGCGTCGGTCTGGAGGACGCCGGTGCGGCTCCTGGACCAGAGCCGGGCGACGCGGGCCAGGGACATCGCGTCCGGGCGGCCCCGGGTTCGAGTGCCTGTCGACGCAGCCGGGCCTTCTTCGGGGCGGAGGTCCTCAGCTTGCGTGCCGCTCTCGGCGAGCACCTCGCGCAGCACGTCGGGGACCCGCATCACGGGAAAGGGCTTTCCGAGCACGCGCGACAGACGCAGCTCGTCCGTCCACGCTCGGGCCTGCTTGTCGTGGTCGCGCAGGTGCGCGGTCATCAACACGATCGGCAAGGCGGCCAGGCCGGCCTGTCGCCGGACGTAGCGGATCAGCTCGATGCCACTCATGCCGGGCAGCGACAGGTCGCTCAGCAGCAGGTCGGGTCGCCAGCTGTCGAGCACGTGCACCGCGGCTTCCGCCGTCTCCGAGGTGCGCACCTCGAAGCCAGCGTTGGCCAGCACGCTCTCCACCACGGTGAGGATGTAGGCATCGTCCTCGACGATGAGGATGCGCGCCACGGGCTCGCCTCAGTCGCGCGGGGGCAAGGCCGCGAAGTGGAACCAGTAGCGGGTCAGGGTCTGCATCATGCCGACCAGGCCCTCGAAGCTGACCGGCTTGATGACGAAGGTGTTCGCCCCCTGGTCGTAGCAACGCGAGATCTCGTCTTCCGCCCAGGTCGTGGTGTACACGACCACCGGAATGCGCCGCGTCCTCGCGTCGGTCTTGAGCTCCCCCAGGACCTCGGTGCCCGACTTCCGCGGCATGTTGAGGTCGAGCATGATCAGGTCGGGCCAAGGGGCATCGGCTTCGCCCTCGTAGTCGCCGCGCCGGTTCAGGTAGTCCAGCAGCTCCTCGCCATCGCGCACCCACCGCAGGGCGTAGGGCAGGCTGGCCTCCTCGATCGCTTCCTCGACGAGCAGCTTGTCGTCTGGATCGTCGTCGACCAGCAGCACCGTGAACGAGCCGTCGTAGGCCGCCATGCCGTTCCTCCAATGGACTTGCTGGCATGCTACCGCAAGATGAATCGACCGCCGCCGCCGCCGTCCCAGCTCTTGGAGCGCGAGCCCTCGGGAGGTTGGGGCCAGGCCTTGCCATCGCAGGTGGTGGTGGGCCTGGTGCTGCTCGTGGTCTTCGCCGCGTTCGTGGGGGTGGCGGCCGCGCCGCTGGGCCCCGGGGCGGGTGGAGCGCTCCACCTGCTGCTCGAATGGTCCGCCTTCGTGGCGGCCTGGCTCACGGCGGTGCTCGCCGTCGTGCAGTTCCGCGTGCAGCGGGACGTGTCCGCTCCGATCCTGGCTGCGGGACTCGCCGCGGCTGGGACGGTCGACGGGTTCCAGGCGCTGGCGGCCTCGGGGCTGCTGCCGGTCGGTGACCTCGACGGATTCCTCGGGTGGAGCTGGGTGCTCTCGAGGTGCTACGCGGTCGGGATCGTGGTGGCGGGCACCCTGATGGCACGCACGTCCCGGCGCGCAGCGAGCCTGCTCGGCTTCGGCACGCTGGGCACCGCGGTGCTGATCCTCGCGGCCATGAGCTGGGGCCTGCGGGCCGCCACCCTTCCGCCGATCCACCAGAGCGGTTGGATCGCGCGCCCCTCGTCCGCGGTTCCGCTGCTGCTCCTGGCCTTCGCGGGTCCCCTGCTGCTCCGCCATCACCGCCGGGTGCGCGGGCTGTTCTCACACGCCCTGCTGCTGAGTCTCATCCCGTTGGTGGCGGCCGAGGTGCTCATGGCCAGCTCCGCCGCTCACCACGACGGCGCCTTCCACGCTGCCCACGTGCTCAAGCTGGTGAGCTACCTCGTTCCCTTCCTCGGTCTGGCGTTCGCTCACGTGCGCAGCGCCCAGCGCGAGCGGGAGGCGATGGTCGAGCTGGAAGGAGCCCGTCGTGAGCTGCTGGAGAAGACGTGGTCGTTGGAGGCTTCCCTGAGCGAACAGGCGACCACGCTCCAGGAGGCTCGCCAGGCCGAGGACGACGCGGTGGCGCTGGCGTGGCGCCTGGGCCGCAGCAACCGCGAGCTGCAGAGCTTCGCGGCCGTGGCGGCCCACGATCTGCAGGAGCCGCTCCGGAAGCTCCAGGCCTTCTCCGAGCGCTTCGAGTCCCGCTTCGGAGAGCAGATCCCAGAAGGCGGCCGGGACTACCTCGCTCGCATGAACAAGTCGGCGGCGCGGATGCACCAGCTCGTGGGCGATCTGTTGTCGTTCTCCCGTGTGACCACCCAGGCCCGACCCTTCGCGGAGGTCGACCTCGACGAGGTGGTGGACGACGTGCTCGATGACCTCGAGCTGCGCGTGCAGGAAACCGGGGCCGTGGTCGACGTGGGGGCGATGCCCGTCATCCGCGCGGACGCGCTCCAGATCCGGCAGGTGCTCCAGAACCTGATCGCCAACGCGCTCAAGTTCCGCAAGCCCGATGGCGCACCCGAGGTGCGCGTGAGCGCCCAGCTCCTCGACGAGAGCAAGAGCCCGATCGGCACCCGCTCCTGGCAGATCAGCGTGGCCGACAACGGCATCGGCTTCGACGAGAAGTACCTCGATCGGATCTTCGAGATCTTCCAGCGGTTGCACGGACGACAGGACTACGAGGGCACCGGCATCGGCCTGGCGATCTGCCGCAAGGTGGTCGAGCGGCACGGCGGCCTGCTCGCGGCCAGCAGCCGGCCTGGCGAGGGTGCTACCTTCCGTCTGGTGCTCCCCTTGGAGCCTCCCCCTCCCTCCGCGGCCGCAGCGGAGGATCACATGTTCACCCCGGAGTCCCCGTGAGCCTCGTGCTCTGGCTCGCCTGCGTCCGCACCGTCACCGTCGAGAAGGTGTGGTACGAGCCGTGTGACACCGGCGCGTTCGCGGACGGTGAAGCCGACGTCGACGTCGACACCGACACCGACACCGACACCGACACCGACACCGACACGGACACGGACACGGACACCGACACCGACACGGACACGGACACGGACACGGACACGGACACCGACACCGACACCGACACCGACACCGCGTTCGACTGCTACGCCCAGGGCGGCAGCCTGTCGACTGGGGCGCTGCCAGCTTCCTGGAATGCCCAGGACAACGACTACGTGGGGGTGGTCTCGGGGACCGCGTGGGGCTGCGAGACGTCCTGCGACGCTTCGTGGGCAACGCTCTACACGTCGACCGACGGCTGCAACACCGCGGTCACCCTGCCGGCGCAACTCACCGGTCACGTGATCTGCATCGACGCGAACCTGGGCAGCGCCAGCGGCGAGGCCACCTGCACCATCTCGACCAGCTCGGGCGACTACACGGTGACCGCCTACGGTCCGGCTTGAGCGCTCACGGCGCTGCAGAGTCACGGTCAGGAGCGCGCCTCGAGCTGTTCCCACCGGGCGTAGGCCGCCTCGATCACGCCGGGCAGCGCGGCCGCCCGCGCCTGAAGCACCGCGGCGTTCTCCGCAGCGTCGGACCAGAACCCGGCGTCGCTCATCTGCTGGCCGAGGGTGTCGAGCTCCGCTTCCAGGCCCAGGATGTGCGCCTCGATCCCGGCGAGCTCCTCGCGCTCCTCGTGGCTGAGCTGGTCCGCGCCACGAGCCCTCGGGGTCGCCGGGATCGGCGCCTTGCTGGGGCTCGCCTTGGCCCGCGCCTGGACTGCCGAGACGTACTGTGAGCGATCGGCGTAGCGCTGCACGCCACCGTCCTCGACCGCGACCACGGCGGTGCAGACCCGGTCCAGGAAGGCGCGGTCGTGGGTCACGACGACCGCGGCGCCGTCGAAGCTCAAGAGCGCCTCCTCCAGCACCCGCAGGGTGAGGAGGTCCAGATCGTTGGTGGGCTCGTCGAGCAGGATGACGTTCGCGCCCTTCAGCAGGAGCTTCGCGAGCAGAAGCCGCGCTCGTTCACCGCCGCTGAGCTTGCTGACCGGCTGATCCAGGGATTCACGGGGAAAGAGGAAGCGCTCCAGGAAGCTGGCGACGTGCAGCGTGGCGGCCTGCCGTCCGCCGGCGGAACCCTGCCAGCTGGCGCCCGCCTTCGCGGCCATCGTGACGTGGCTGCTGCCGCCGCCGGCCGCTTCGAAGACCGTCCAGTCCTTCCCGTCGGGCGACTCCAGGCCGCGGCGCTGCTGGTCGAGCACGGCCACGGTCAGGCGCGACGCGGCCACCCGCTCCCCGCGATCGGGCGTGAGCGCGCCGGACAGGATCTTCAGGAGCGTCGACTTTCCGGCGCCGTTGTCGCCCATGATGCCGAGGCGGTCCCGCGGGGTGAGGGTGAGCTCCGCCCCGCCCAGCAGCTCGCGCCCGTCGTAGGCCTTGGTCACGCCGTGCAGCTCGACCAGGGTCGACGGCAGGCGCTGGCCGGTCGAGAGGTCGAGCTCGAAGCCGGTGTCGAAGCGCACGATCTCCTGGTCCTGGAGGGCGTCCAGACGCTGGAGGCGCGCCTTCTGCTTGGTCGATCGTGCGGCGGGGCTGCGCGCGGCCCAGGCGGCCTCCCGAGCGAGGAACTTCAGGTGACGGTGTTGCGCCTGCTCCTGACGCGCCGCGCGCTCGGCCCGCGCGATCAGGTAGTCGCCGTAGCTTCCGTCGTAGGCCGCGCACTGCCCGCGCTCGATCTCCACGATCCGCTCGGCGACCGCTTCGAGCAGGTAGCGGTCGTGGGTGACCAGCAGCAGCGCGCCGTCGAAGCCCTGGAGCCAGGCCTCGAGCCACGCCACGGCTCCGGCGTCGAGGTGGTTGGTGGGCTCGTCGAGGAGCAACACGTCCGGGCGGCCCAACAACGCGATGGCCAGGGCCACCCGGCGGCGTTCGCCGCCGCTCAGCTCGGAGACCCTCGCGTGCTTCGGGGGGGCACCCAGCCGCTCGAGCATGGCGTCGACCTGGTGGGCCACCTCCCAGCCCACCTGATCGAGGCGATCCTGGAGCGTGACCATGCCCGCTTCGTCGCCGGACACGCAGGCGGCTTCGAAGGCGTCGAGCAGATCCTGGTGCCAGGCGATTGCGGCTGCTGCGCAGGCGGCCACGGTGTCGCCGTGTAGCTCCGGCTCCTGGTCCAGCCAGGCGCGCCGCCCCTCGATCTGGATCGTGCCGTGATCCGGAACGTGGTGTCCGCAGAGCGCGCGCAGCAAGGTCGACTTGCCGCTTCCATTGGCACCGACCAGGCCGACCTTGTCGCCTTTGCGCAAGGACACGGAAGCGCCGCGGAGCACCATGCGGTCGCCGAAGGCCAGCTCGATGTCGCGGGCGAGGAGCATGGGCGCCTGTGTAGCGCACCACCCTCGGGCCCGCCGCTGTAGGATGAGCCGTGCTCCTGTTCTACGCCATGATGGCCTGCCGGCCCGCCGGGGATGCGAAGGACGCGACCGTGGACACGGCGTGCGACGCGGTCACCGCCTGCGAGGACGCTGACGCCGACGGCTTCGGCGGGGACGTGTGCGAGGACTTCTGCGACGCGATCCCGTCGGGCTACACGACCGAGGTGGGGGACTGCGACGACGGCGACGCCAGCATCCGCCCCAACCGCAAGACGGAGCTCTGCGACGGGGTCGATCAGGACTGCGATGGCCTGGTGGACGAAGACCCGCACGACGGCGAGACCTTCTACCTCGACGAGGACGACGACGGCTGGGGGGTGAGCGAGGTGCCGGAGAACGCTTGCGAGCCGTCGGAGGACTACGTCGAGCTGGAAGGGGACTGTGACGACACCGACCCGCACGTGAATCCGGACGAAGACGAGAGCTGCGGCAACGGCGTGGACGAGAACTGCGACGGCATCGACTGGTGCGAGGTCGAGCTCTCCGAGGTGTTCGTGGCGGCCGCCGCGGAGCGCGATCAGCTGGGGACGGCGATCGCCGCCGGCGACCTCGACGGCGACGGGCAGACCGACCTGCTGCTCGGCGCGGACAGCACGGACGTGGGCGGCGACGCCGCCGGAACCGTGTACCTGATGACCGGTCCGGTCCGGAGCGCTCGATCGGCCAGCGCAGCCGAAGCCCAGGTGGATGGTCTGGCGTCGGCGGACTCGGTCGGGAGCTCGGCGGCTGTTGCTGGCGATCTGGACGGCGACGGCGTGGTGGATTGGCTGGTCGGTGCGCCGGGCGAGGACACCATGGGCAGCGCGGCGGGCGCGGTGTACGTGCTGACCGGCAGCGCTTCAACCCTCGACGGTGTGCCCACGGTGCTGGGCATGAACCTGGACTTCGAGGCCGGGGATCACGTGGGCTGGGTGGGTGACCTGGACGGGGATGGCCGTGACGACCTCGCGGTCGGTGCCACGGGCGCCACCACCGACAGCACGCAGGGCGGCTCGGTCTTCGTCTTCTTCGAGGTTCCGGACGGCACCACGAACACCTGGTACGCCGACGCGAACCTGCACGCGGTGGACCACAACGTGCAGGTGGGGTCTGCGTACACCGGCGTCGGCGATCTGGACGGCGACGGGATGGACGACATCGCCATCGGCGCGCCCTACGATCAGAACGAAGGCCTCTACGCAGGCGCGTTGTTCGTGGTCCACGGGCCCGTCACCGGCGACGTCTCGGTCGACCGCGACGCGGTCACCTACGCGGAGAGCGACTACGACGAGCTGGGCGTGGTGGTCGAGCACGCCGGCGACGTGGACGGCGACGGACTCTCCGATCTCCTGGTCGGCGCTCGCAGCTACGACGACGGCGCGGGTGCGGTGTACGTCGTGCTCGGACCAGCCGGGGACGGTGCCCTGGATGGCGCGCTGGCCAAGGTCGTCGGGGAAGCGGGCTCGGGTGCGGGAGGGGCCGCGTCGTCGGGAGACTTCGACGGTGACGGCGA
>Ga0114932_10002023_pt1 | contig 22103 bp, 17 predicted proteins | sample 2SBtaG_2_FD_87286 | JGI IMG/M metagenome (GOLD analysis project Ga0114932, IMG submission 87286) | Deep subsurface microbial communities from Kolumbo volcano to uncover new lineages of life (NeLLi) - 2SBTROV12_ACTIVE470 metaG | ecosystem: Environmental > Aquatic > Marine > Volcanic ...
GCCAGCCGCTAGTCCAGCTCGATGCCCTCATAGGTCTCGCCGGTGGCCTCGGACAGCCTGCGCCAATAGCGGGGCCCGCCGCCGTTGTAGACGAAGTAGCGGGTCTTGCCGTACTCGTGGCCGTCGACGTTGGAGTTGTATCCGGTGAACCAGCTCTTGGCGTTGCGCATGAGCATCATCGAGTACATCTCGCGCATGTGCTCGCCCCAGGCGTCCTCAGCCTCCTGGGTCGGCTCGAACCGGGTATGGCCGTGCTCGGCGAGGTAGGTCAGGAACCCGGTCGACCAGTCGACGCCCTTCTCGATCCCCCTGGGGAAGTTGGACGACGCCGAACCGCTCTGCGGGCCGGCCAGCATCATCATGTTGGGGAAACCGTTGATCATGAGACCGAAGAACGTCGAGGGCCCATCGGCCCACTTGTCCGCCAGGCGCTGCCCGTCGGTGCCTCGAATGTCGATGCGGTCGTATGCACCGGTCATGGCATCGAATCCGGTGGCGTAGACGATGATGTCGAGGTCGACGTGCTCCGCTGACGTCTGAATCCCCGTCTCGGTGACCCGCTCGATCGGGGTCTCGCCGAGGTCGACCAAGCGAACATCGCCACGGTTGTACGTCTCGAAGTAGTTGGTCTCGAGCGGGACGCGCTGCACTCCGAAGCCGTGATCCTTGGGGATGAGCTTCTCGGCCACCTCCGGGTCGTCGACCCGCTCGCGGATCTTCTCCGCGATGAAGGCAGACAACTCGGCGTTGGCCTCCTCGTTCATGAACGTCTCGCTGAAGTTGCCGAGCCAGATCCCGAACCCCGGACTGGCGTAGAGCTCCTCCCAATAGGCTCGTCGCTCCTCTGGCGTGAAGTTGTCGATTCCACGGCGATCCGGCTCGTGCTCGAAACCGCCCGGGGTGCGGCCGCAGCGCTCGAAGATCTCGTCGTAGCGGTCGCGGATCTGGGCCATCTCGGCGTCGTCGATCGGGCCGTTGTGAAGGGGGGCAGCCCAGTTGGGGCGCCGCTGGAACACCGTCAGATGCTCGGCCTGCTCAGCCACCACGGGGATGAGCTGAATGGCGGTCGCCCCCGTGCCGACGACACCCACTCGCTTGCCCGTCAGGTCGACCGGTTCGTGCGGCCAGTAGTAGGTGTGCCACGACTGGCCCTCAAACGTGTCGACGCCGGGATAACGAGGCGGTGTCGCTGCGGAGAGCAGACCCAGCGCGGTGATCAGAAAGCGCGTGGTGCGGGTGCTTCCGTCCTGCAGCGCGACCGTCCACGAGCGCGATGCGTCGTCGTAGTTGGCGGCGGTGACCGCTGTGTCGAACTGCATGTGACGGCGCAGGTCGAACTTGTCGGCCACGTAGGACAGATACCGGTAGTTCTCGGGCTGGCTGGAGAACCGTTCCTTCCAGTGCCACTCGTCGAGCAGTTCCTGCGACCACGAGTAGCCGTAGGTGTAGCTCTCGGAGTCGAATCGGCAACCGGGATACCGGTTCCAGTACCAGGTACCGCCCAGGTCGCTGCCCGCTTCGAGCACCGTGGCCCGCAGCCCCAGTTCGACGAGGCGCTTGATCTGGTAGATCCCAGCGACGCCGGCCCCGATCACGATGGCGTCGTAGTCCAGTTCCTGATTGCTGGACGGACGATCCAGCTGCGCCGACTGATCAGTCATCGGATGCCTTCTTCGCTCTCGACTGTGTCAGGTGTTGGCCGAACCGTACCGTCCGCACGAGGCCCGGCGCCTGCTGCCTCGGTCGAGGTCGAGGCCAGGACGTCACACGCTCAATCCAGCGCCGCGTACACCGCAGCGGCGACGTTGGAGCCCCGCTCGTCGCCCATGAGGTCGTTGGCCATGTTGTTCATGACGTAGGCGATCGAGCACCGCTTCTCGAGGTCGATGATCGCAACCGAGCCACCCCACCCGCCCCAGTAGTACGCGTCCTGCGTGGGTGTCCTCGGTTCGAGCGGGTGGTTGAGGCCGAAGCCCATGCCGTAGCGAGTCGGCATGCCGAGGACCAGATCGTCTCCGATGAACTGCTCCTGCAGCGGAATGCGTGTCGTCTCGGGCAACATGAGCCGCACACCGTCGAGCTCGCCACCGCACGCAACGGCGGAGTGCACACGAGCCACACCGCGGGCGTTTCCCGTGCCGCCAGCCGCCGGGATCTCAGCAGCCCGCCACTCCCGGGTGCGAGGTTCCAGGGCGGTGAGGGGCGCGGCGCGGAACGTTCTGGTCGCGACGGTGCCCTCGTCGGGGATCACGTCCATGGCTGCCGCTGGCGGGTCCAGGTCCGCCACCCGATCGTCCTCGCTCGCGGAGAGTCCGATGTGAAAGTCGGCACCGAGCGGCCCTGCGACCTCCTCGGCGAAGAAGCGCCCCATCGTGCGGCCGTCGATTCGCCGCAGCACTTCGTTCTGCAGGAAGCCCTGCGTGATGGCGTGGTAGCCGGCTGCACTTCCCGGCGGCCACCAGGGAGCGGTGTCGGCGAGGAGCGAGGCGATCGCGTCGTGTTCGTACAGGTCGGTGACCGGGATCGGCGGATCGAAACCAGACAGACCGGCCTGATGGCTCATCACGTGGCTGACGAGCACGTCGTCCTTGCCGTGCGCCGCGAACTCGGGCCAGTACTCGGCGACCGGTGCGTCGAATCGCAGCTGGCCGCGGTCGGCGAGCATCAGCATGCAGATCGAGGCCATCGTCTTGGTGGTCGAATAGACGTTGACAATCGTGTCCCGCTCCCACGGGTCGCCCGCTGCGTTGCGGTCCCCCGCCCAGATGTCGACCACCGTCTCGCCATCGACTGTCACGGCCGCGCAAGCGCCGATCTCCAACCCGGCCGTGAAGTTCGCCACGAAGGCGTCACGCACGATCTCGAAATCCTCGTGGCAGAAACCGTGTACGACCGTCTGGCCGTCGGTGGCGCCGCTCACCGTCCGGTCCAGGCCGGCTTCTCGCCCTTGGCAGCCGCTCTACGGAAGGCCTGGGCATCCTCGGTCGCGCCCGCGACCTTGCGCATCGTCTCGCCGAACCGGATCGCCTCGACGAAGCCCATCTCCTGACCTCGCTTGGCGATCTCCTTGGTGGCTCGAACCGCCAACGGGGCCGAGTTGGTGATCAGCCGATCGGCCAGGGCGAGCGCTTCGTCCATCAGCTCGTCGTGGGGCACCACCTTCATGACCAGGCCCATCTCCTTGGCCCGCTCGGCCGACACGCGGTCGCCGAGTAGCAGCAGCTCCATCGCGTTCTGCCAGCCGACCATCCTGGGCATCCGCACCGACCCTTGAACCGTGGGCACGCCGAGCTGCACTTCCGGAAAGCCGAACTCAGCGCGGTCGGACGAGATCACGAAGTCGCACGCGGCCACCATCGTGAGGCCGAAGCCGATCGCGTACCCGTTGACCGCTGCGATGACCGGCTTCCATATCTCCTTGCCCGATTCGAGCGAGGTGAAGCTCGGCACCTCCCAGAAGCTGTGTTCGTCGTTGCCGACGGCGCTCCCGGGATCCTTCAGATCGGCTCCCGCACAGAAGGCCTTGCCGTTGCCGGTGACGATGGCCACCCACGCCTCGTCGTCGGTGCGCAGCGTCTCCCAGGCCGCGTTGAGGTCCCGTCGCAGTTGACCGTTGACGGCGTTCATCGCCTCCGGCCGGTTGTAGCGAATGATCGCCACACGCCCCTGCCGCTCGTAGGTGACCGTGTCTCCCATGGGCTGCTCTCCCTCGGTTGTGGACACGTTCTAGCGCAGAGCGTCGGCAGCGGTTCGCAGTCCCTCCAGGACCCGACTCGGCGTGAGCGGGAACGTCTCGAACCACACCCCCGTCGCATCGTGCAGCGCAGCCACAACAGCAGGGGCGTACGGGATCATCGGCATCTCGGCCATACCCCGCGCTCCCCAGGGACCCAGCGGGTCTGCGAGCTCCAGCACGACCGGCTCGACGCGCTCGGGCATGTCGAGGATGCCCGGGATCAGATAGCCGCTGAAGCGCGGGTTGACGATGTGGCCATCCCGAACGACGAGGTCTTCCGACAGTGCATACCCGTGGGCCTGGGCCACCGCGCCCAGCACCTGACCTTCGACGAGCCCAACGTTGACCGCACGACCCACGTCGTGAGCGCTCACGACACGATCGATCCGGATGTGGCCGGTCTCGACGTCGATGGTGAGCTCCACCGCCTGAGCCACATAGCCGTAGGTGAAGTTGGGCTGGCCCACCCCGGTTTCAGGGTCGAGCGTCTCCGTTGGCGGTGGCACGAAGCGGAAACGACCCACCGCCGGTCTGGCACCCTCCCGCCACGCCTTCTCGGCCTCCTGTGCCGCGCCGATGATCGAGTTGCCTGCCATCCAGGTGAGCCGAGAGGCGCTCGCCGAGCCGCTGTCGCCTGACGTGGCCGTGTCGCTCCACTCGCCGCGGACCCGGTCGAGCGGAACGCCGGTCGCCTCGGAGGTCATCTGCAGGAACGCCTGGTGTGCGCCCTGACCGACCTCGGCGCCACCGTGGTAGAGCACCGCACCGGTCGGCTCGTCGTCGCCCTCGGATCCTTCGAGCTCGATCGTCGCATCGCAACGCTCCGGAAAGCCGAAGCTGAACCCCACGTTCTTGTAGGCACATGCGAAGCCGCGGCCCCGCCGCAGCGCCGCCGGATCGGCGGGGAGGGTGGCGATCGGGGCGAACGGCTCGACCGGTGGCATCTCCTGATCGAAGGCAGCCGCATCAGCGCAGCCGTCGACGACCTCGGCGATCGTGACCCCATCGGGCATCGGGACCTGCGTGATTCCGATCGATCCGTCTCGCAGCACGTTGCGGCGCCGGATCTCGACGGGATCGAGTTCGAGCGCTGCGGCGAGCTTGTTCATCTGGCTCTCGGCCACGAACGCACCCTGGGGTGCTCCGAACCCCCGGAACGCGCCACCGGGAACCGTGTTGGTGTACACAGCGACCGAATCGAGCCGAGCGTTGGGCACCTCGTAGGGGCCACAGACCGAGAGGTGCGCGTTCCCGAGCACCTTGTTGGTCGTGTAGTTGTAGGCGCCGCTATCGAGTACCACATCCGCCTCGGCGACGGTGATGTGGCCATCCGCGTCGGCGCCCCATCGCGCCGTGACACGCCCGCGGTGACGCTTGTGGTGACCAACGATCGATTCCTCGCGGCTCCACATGGTCCGAATCGGCCGCGTGTCGCCAAGGGCGTGCATGCGCTGGGCGGCGAGCGCCAGCACGATCTGCAGGGTCATGTCCTCGCGTCCGCCGAAAGCACCGCCGATCGCGGGGTAGATGATGCGCACCCGTTCGGGCTCGAGATCGAGCGCGTGGGCGACCTGCTCCTGGTCCTCGGCGGTCCACTGTCCGGCGACCTGCACGGTCACGCGACCCTCGTCGTCAACGAAGCCCACGGCCGCTTCGGGCTGGAGGTAGGCGTGCTCCTGGTACGGGAACTCGTACGTCCCCTCCACGACGACAGCCGCGGCATCCCACCCGGCGGCCACGTCGCCCTTGCGGACTCTGAGACGGTGATAGTCGTTGCGGCCCACCTCGGAGTGCACGACAGCCGCGCCCGGGGCGAGCGCGGCGTCGATGTCGCCGACGACAGGGAGCTGCTCCCAGACCACGTCGAGGGATTCGGCCCCGAGCTGCGCTGCCTCGGCGGTCTCGGCGACCACTACGGCGATCGTGTCGGCCTCCCACCTCGACACGTCCGACGGAACATCCGAGTGACCCGTCGCCCCGACACCGACGATCACCGGCTGATCGAACATCGTCAGCCCGTACTCGTTCACGGGAACATCGGCGGCGGTCAGGACGAGCAGCACGCCCTCGATGACCTCGGCCCTCGATGAGTCGAACGACACCATGCGGGCATGGGGTTGGCCGCTGAACACCACCTTGACGTGGAGCTCGGACTCGTGGCGGATGTCGCCCGGATAGGCCGCCCGGCCGCGGACTTTGGCCATGGCGTCGACCCGCTGGTGGTTGGCCCCGAGGCTCACGATCCACCTCGCGCCGCCGAGCGGACGGCATGAATGATCGACTCGTAGCCGGTGCAGCGGCACAGGTTGCCGGTGAGGGCGCGCCGGATCTGGTCGTCGCTGGGCTCGGGGACATCCTCGAGCAGCGTCGACGCCGCCATCACGAACCCCGGCGTGCAGAAACCGCACTGCGCCGCATGGCACGCGACGAAGTTCTGCTGGAGGTCAGACGGCCCGTCCCCGGCCGGGTTCGTGACGCCCTCGATAGTCGTCACCTCGCAGCCATGGGCCCGACCGGCCGGCACGAGGCACGACATCACGGCGATGCCGTCGAGGCGGACGGTGCAGGCCCCACACTCGCCCTCGGCGCACCCTTCCTTGGTGCCGCCCAGCCATTCGCCGTCTGCTGCGCGCTGCTCCCTGAGCCAGTCGAGGAGCGTGTGCTCACGCCCTGCGGCGCCGCGCACGACGGATCCGTTGACCGACACCGCGAGCCCGGATCCCGCGGACCCCTCGGCCGGGCCCGACGTCTCGAAGTGGCCGCCCGAGGCTCCTCCCCACAGCGTGGGTGTCGGGGAACCCGTGTCGTCGACGCCGGCTGCCAGCGCCATGAGCAGGCGCCGGACGGTGACCTCCAGGACATCGCTCCGGTAGGACGCAGTCCCCCGGAGGTCGTCGATCGGCGAGACAGCCGATGCGGCTGCCGCCGCGGCCTCCGCCACCGTCACGGCGTCGAGGTCCGACCCGACCAGGAGCGCCTCGGCGTCAGGGCTTCTCACCACCGTGGGCGCAACCGAACCAAGCGCGATCGAGGCACCCTCGCACCGCCCTTCGGACACGTCGAGGGTGGCAGCGACATGGACGACGGAGATGGCCTGGGCCCTCCGCAATCCGACCTTGGCGAAGAGCGATCGGCGCGAGTCGCGGACCGGTACACGCAGCCCGGCCACGAGCTCGCCGGGCCCCAGGTCCACGGTCCGAAACCCGGTGATGAACTCGCCGAGCGGCAGGCGTCGCCGCGGGCTGTCGTCCGTCGAGCGCACCTCCACGATCGCCTCGTGGGCCAGCAGCGCAGAGATGGTGTCGTTGGCCGGGGATGCTGTCACAACGTTGCCGACGACGGTGGCCCGATTGCGAAGCTGCGGCGATCCGACCTCGTCGCACGCCTGAGCCAGAGCGAGGGCGTGAGCACGGACCAGCGAAGAGTTGGCGACCTGGCTGTGGGTCGCCAGCGGACCGATCAGCAGCTCGCCGTCGACCAGGTGGATCGCATCGAGCCCGGCGATTCGGGAGACGTCCACCAGGAGATCGAGCGATCCCCCACCCGAACGATCCAGCTCGACGAGGACATCGGTCCCACCGGCGATGAGCCGCGCTCGCTCACCATGTTCGAGCAGGAGCCGCGAGGCGGCGTCGAGGCTGTCGACGGCGACGTACCCGCCCACCGCCGTGCCGGACCGCTGGACCTCATGCATCGAGGCCCGTTCCGCCCGCGTTGTAGATCTCGCCACCGCCCTCCGCGTACGTCCGGAGGACATCGGCACCATGTGAGCGCAGCACATCGCGGACGACCTCGATGCCGTTGCCGGCGAAGGCCTGCTCCCAGCCTTCGGGCTTGTTGCCCTCGTCGAACCCGCTGGCCCTGGCGTCCTCGTCGCGGGCGGCGATCACCAGCCGACTGATTCCGCTCCAGTGGACCGCTCCGAGGCACATCGCGCAGGGTTCGGTGCTGGTGACCAGCTCGGTCGGCCCGCCGGCGCCCAGATCGAAGTTGCCGCGCTGCTGGCCGGCGAAGCTGAAGGCCACCACTTCGGCGTGAGCGACCGGCGACGACGAGGGGACGACCAGGTTCACGCCGACCGCGATCAGCTCGTGGGAGAGGGCATCGAACACCGCCGCGGCAAAGGGCCCACCCGTGCCGCTCGCGACGTGGCGCGATGCGAGGCCCAGAACGAAGCGCATGCGCTCTTCGACATCGGACATGTCCGATGGACGGGCGGCGACCGCCTCGCTCACCCAGTCGGGAAGCTCGAAGCTGAAGCTCCCGCTGCTCATGGCGACCAGTCCGCGAAGGTGTCGATCATCAGGCGCACGTCGTCACCGAGCGGGTAGAGGATCGGCGTGGTGCAGCCGGTCGCGCAGTAGTGGGCGACCTTCTCGCGGCACTCCGCCGGCGTCCCCGCAGCGCAGATCATCTGCACGATGTCGTCCGGCACGAGAGCCGAGGCCGCCACGACCTGCTCGTGCGTCGCCGGCCAGGTGAGGACCTGGCCGATCTCATCGAGAAGGGTCTGCGGAACACCAGACGCCGCCATGATGTGTGGCTGCTGTCCGAGGTACTGGGTGACCAGCAGCCGTGCTGCGTCGAGCGCTGCGGCGCGGTCTTCGTCCACCGAGCACACGACGAGCTGTGGTCGATCCAGGTCGTCTGCGTTGCGGCCCGACTTCTCCGCACCGGCCTGCAGCGCTTCCATCGCCCTGCCGTTGTACTCGGGCGACACCAGGTAGTTGAGCACGACGCCGTCGGCGATCTCGCCGGTGAGGCGCATCATCTGCATGCCGGTGGCGCCGATGTAGATCGGCACGTCTTTGGCACGCCGCTCCTGGTGCACGTAGTCGAGCTCGACTCCGTCGAGGTGGACGAAGTACCCATCCATCGTGACGGTCTCGTTGGCCAGCAGCGCCCGAACGGCATCGACCACTTCGCGCGTCACCAACAGCGGCCGGGCCCGGTCGACGCCCACCTTGGCGGCGAGTGGGTCCCACCAGGCACCCAACCCACAGAGGATCCGTCCCGGAGCGAGGTCGTCGAGGGTCGCGAAGAGCGAGGCCAGCCGAGCCGGGTTTCGCGTCCACACGTCGATCACGCCCGAGCCGACCTTGATCCGGTCGGTCGTGGCGGCGAACGCCGCCATGGGGACCCCGGCCTCGCGCACGAGCCTGCTGTCCGCCTGCCACACCGCATCGAAGCCGCGCTCCTCGGCGTATTGAGTGATCTCGATGGCCTCGCGAATCGGATGGGCGTCCTGGAGATACAGAGCGACGGGGGTGGTCATCGGGACTCCTTCACAACGCCTCTAGTCATTGCAGCCTGCGGTGTAGGCGATCGGCCTGCTCGCCCGCTTTGGCCCTGATCTCTTCGGCATCGACGCGTGTCGGCCGGCCATCCACCCACGCCAGTTCCCCGGCGATCTCGATCCGCAGCGGGTGCACGCCGGGCGTGAAGGCGAGGTGCCATGGCTCCATCGTCGGATAGCTCCACGTGACGACATCGTCGGAGGCTTCGGGAAAGAGGCCTCGACCGGTTTCGAGCCAGCTCCAGGCGGGATCGGGGCCCACCTCGACGTCGGCTTCGCGGTGTTTGACGTAGGCGAGCCGGAACTCGTCGAGCATGTCCGCGCCGATCCCGTCTGTGCCCAGGGCGACCGGATTGTCGAATCGGGAGGGGTCGGCGTACCCGACGCTGTTGTTCATGTTGGAGCGCGGGTTGTGAACGATGGTCCCGGCGAGGTCGTGGCCGCCACCGAGATGCACGCCGTGCACCAGCAGCCACCGGTCGTCAGTGAGTCCGGCCAGCCGCTTCTCGGCATCGCCGTCCTCGGGCCCTTCGGCCACGTGGATGTGCACGCCGACGTCGAGATCGTCCGCCAGCTGGGCCGCCGCGGCCAGGGTGTCATCCGAGCACGTGAAGGCCGCATGGACGCCCACCAGCCCCCGCCCTCCCGCGCGCAGGAAGCGCTCGTTCTCGGCGAGACCCGCTCGCGCGCCCTGTGCTCCGTGGCGATCGGTCACGCCATAGGAGCAGCTCACCCGAACGCCGACCTCGGCACAGGCTGCGGTGATCACATCGAGCGACCCGTCGATGGCGCTGGGCGACTCGTGGTGGTCGATGATCGCAGTGCAACCAGACGACAGGGCCTCGAGGGCGCCGAGCTTGGCCGACCACTCGATCATCTCGAGGTCGAGGGCCACGTCGAGACGCCACCAGACCTGCTCCAGGATCTGCCGGAAGGTCGTCGCCGAGGCGGGGGGTGCCGGCATGCCGCGGGCGAGCGTCGAGTAGAGGTGATGGTGGGCACACACCATCCCCGCGGTCTGGTCGGACGCCAGCGCGTCGGTCACCCTCGTTGCTCCATCAGATCCCGTCCCAGGCGGACGCCCGCTCCTTGTTGCGGTCGTTGGCCATGGGGAGCTCGGTTCGCCAGATGCCGTCGCTGGCCTGGAGCGCAGCCGCGACCGCACCCGCCGTGGGAACCAGACCGATCTCGCCGACGCCTTTGATCCCGTAGGGAGCCCGGGGCTGTGGCGCTTCGACCAGGATCACGTCGACGGGTGGCATGTCCTTGGGTCGGATGATGTCGAGGGAGCGCAGCGTGCTGTTCTGCGGCCGCCCGTTCTCATCGCACGGGAAGCCCTCGGTCAGTGCGTACCCGAGACCCATGTGCACCGCGCCCTCGATCTGGCCTTCGCACAGGATGGGGTTGACGGCCCGCCCCACGTCGTGGGCCGCCACGACGCGGGTGACCTCACCGTCGTCGTCGAGCACGACGAGCTGGCTCGCGTACCCGAACGCCGAGTGGATGATCGGATTCTCGAGGCCCTCGGACAGGCTGTTGGTCCAATCGACTCGGTACTCGCCCTCGTAGTCGGTATCGGCGACGAACCCGTCAGCGAGAGCGGCGCGGCACGCCTCCGCGACTGCGCCGGCGCCCATGAGCGTGCCGCGGCTGCCGGTGGTCTGTCCGGCACCGAGCTCTCGCGTCGTGTCGACGATCACCTCGATGCTGTCGGGGTCGACGCCGAGCTCCTCCACCGCGACCTGCAGGGCGACGGTGTGGACGCCCTGGCCCATCTCGGTCCAGCAGTGCCGGACCTCGACCACTCCGTCGGATCTGCGCCGGACGATGGCCAGCGCAACCTCGTTGAAGCCGTTGCCGAGTCCGGAGTTCTTCAGCCCGAGGCCAACGCCCACGGCTCGACCCTCGGCGATGGCCGCGTCGTAGGCGGGTTTCACGGCGTCGAGACAGGCCCGCACGCCCAGGCACCCGTCGTCCATGATCTGGCCGGGCCCCCAGACCGAACCGGGCTCCACGACGTTGCGCGACCGGATCTCCCAACCGCTGATCCCCGCCATGTCGGCGAGCCGGTCGAGGCAGCCCTCCATGGCGAACTGCGCCTGGTTGGCGCCAAACCCTCGGAAGGCACCGCCCACGCTGTTGTTGGTCCTGGCCGCCACGGCTTCGACATCGATGGCCGGAAGGACGTAGGGGCCGCTGGCGTGGCCGGCCGCCCGTTCGAGCACCTTCATCCCGACCGATGCGTAGGGACCGCTGTCGCCCAGCATCCGGGCGCGCAGAGCTGTCAGGCGGCCCTCGGCATCGCACCCGACCTCGTAGGTCATGCGGATGGGGTGGCGTTTGGTGTGGACGAGGAACGACTCTTCACGGCTGAACGTCGTGCGGACCGGCCGCCCCAGGACCCATGCAGCGAGCGCCGTCTGGGCCTGGTTGGACATGTCCTCTTTGCCGCCGAACGCGCCGCCGTTGCTCACCAGCTCGACGACGACACGATCGGTGTCGATGTCGAGCACGCGAGCGATGTCGTTGCGGTCGTCCCACACGCCCTGGCCGCCGCTGTAGACGTACAGGGACTCCGAGCGACCCGAGTCGGGATCGACGGTCGGCACGGCGAGGGTGCTCTCCGGCTCGACGAATGCGTGATCGATCCGCTGGGTCTGGAAGGTCTCCCGCACGACGTGGGCCGACGCTTCCAGCGCCGCGTCGACGTCACCACGGGCGTAGGTGCTGGTGGAGAGGATGTTGCCGTCGAGGCCCCACACCGCGTCCTCGGCGCTGGCGACGGCCGCAGCGGGGTCGACGAGTGGCGGCAACACGTCATAGGTGACGTCGATCAGCTCGGCGGCACGTCGCGCGGTTGGCCGATCGGCCGCCACCACGAGAGCCAGCACGTCTCCCAGGTAGCTGGTGCGGCCGCCCACGGGAATGAAGACCGGCCAGTCCTTGTGGATGAGCCCCACCCGGAGCTCTCCCGGGACGTCGGCACCGGTCAGAACGGCCTCGACCCCAGGGACCGCCTCGGCCGCCGAGGTGTCGATGGCCACGATGTCGGCCCTGGCGTGTTCGGCCAGGTGCACCGCACCGTGGAGAAGACCCGCCGGGGTCATGTCGTCGATGAACGGCCGACGGCCGACCGCCAGATCGCGACCCTCGTACTTCACGCCGCTGCTGCCGACGCCCTTGGTGGGTTCGGCCACGGGGACCTCACCGGCGGCGATGGCTTCGACGGCGTCGAGGATCTTCACGTACCCGGTGCAGCGGCAGAGGTGGGCGCCGAGATGCCTGCTGGCCTCCTCGCGCGTGACACCGCTCCCCTTGCGATCCACGAGAGCCTTGGTGCGCATCACGATTCCAGGCGTGCAGAACCCGCACTGCAGCGCGCCACAGGCGGCGAAGGTGTCTGCGTAGCGATCGATCTCCTCGCGGTCGAGCCCTTCGAGCGTGGTCACCTCACAACCGGCGGCCTTGTCCAGCGAGGTCTGGCACGACACGCGCGCCTTGCCGTCGAGGAGAACGGTGCAACACCCGCACTGGCCCGATGGCGCACATCCGTCCTTGGGCGAGATGAGACCCAGCTCGTCGCGGAGAGCCCCCATCAGGTGTTCGTGGTCACCGACGGAGACGGTCTCGCCGTTGACGACGAGGTGGGTCCGGGTCTGCTCAGTCACGTTCGACCCCCTTCTGGGAGGTGATGCGCCCGTAGACCTCGGGACGCCTGTAGACGTCGAAATCGAAGAGCGTGCCGGTGTAGTTGCGACACCAGTCGAGATCGCATCTCGCGACGATCAGTTCGTCGCCGGTTGTGATCGCCTGGGCCACGATCTGGCCTGACGGGGCGTAGATGGCTGACTGGGCCAGCGACTCGACGCCTTCCTCGATCCCGCCCTTGGCGACGCCCACGACCCAGGTTCCGTTCTGGTACGCGCCGGCCTGCATCACCAGGTGGTTGTGGAAGGCCTGAAGTGGGTTCTGGGACGGATCCGGGGCGTAGTGCAGTGGCGTGTTGTACCCGATGAGGACGAGCTCCACGCCCTGTAGCCCCATCACCCGATAGGTCTCGGGCCAGCGCCGGTCGTTGCAGATCGCCATTCCGACACGGGCACCGAACGCGTCCCACACCCCGAACCCTTCGCGACCCTCTTCGAAGTACATGCGCTCGAGGTGTTGGAAGGGACGGTCGGGTTCCTCGTCGGCGTGGCCGGGGATGTGCACCTTGCGGAAGGTGGCGACCTGGGTACCGGTCTCATCGACCAGCACGTAGCTGTTGAACCGTTCGCCGGCGGGTGTGAGTTCGGCGTATCCGAGGCAGAACCCGATTCGGAGCCGGGCGGCCTCGTCGAACAGCGGCTTGGTCTCGGGGCCGGGCATCTCGGTCTCGTAGAACGAGTCGATCTCGGACTGGTCGGTGAGGTGCCAGCGCGGGAAGAAGGTCGTGAGCGCCAGCTCCGGGAACACGACGAGGTCGCAACCCGCCTCGCTCCCCTGCCGGAGCAGCGTGATCAGGCGCTCGACAACGGCAGAACGCTGTTCGGCCCGGGCGATCGGCCCCAACTGCGCTGCTCCGACGGTGACGGTCCGCGCTGTTGCCGAATCGGCTGTTTCTGAATCGGCTGTCTGTGGGGTGCCGTTCACAGTGGCTCCGCGAGATCCACGATCACATCGAGAAGCACGTTCGCCCCCGCCTCGATGTCCTCCGCGTCGGTGTGTTCGGCCGGGTTGTGGCTCAGCCCGCCGGCACTGGGCACGAACACCATTCCGGTGGGGCACACCCGAGCGAGCATCTGCGCGTCGTGCCCGGCGCCGCTCGGAAGACGCATCACCGACGATCCGCGGTCCGCGGCCGCGGATTCGACCGCGGCGACGATGTCCTCGTCGAACTCGACCGGCTCGAAGCGGGCAAGCGACCGCGGCACGATCTCGCATCCCTCGGCCGCCGCTGCCGACCTCGCGAAGGTCGCCATCTCGTCCTCGGCGTGACGTAGAAGCTCGTCGTCGGTGTTGCGCAGATCGACGGTGAACGTGGCGCGCTCCGCCACGACGTTGACGAGGTCAGGGTGGAGATCGATCTTCCCAACGGTACCGACCTGCGATCCGCCCATCCGGGAGGCGACGGCCCGCACCTCCGCAGAGACCTGAGCCGCGACGAGAGCCGCGTCGCGGCGCATCGCGATCGGCGTGGTGCCTGCGTGGTTGGACTGCCCTGTCACGGTGAACTCGGTCCAACTGATCCCCTGCACACCGGTCACCGCGCCGATCTGAACGCCCTCGTGCTCGAGAATGGGTCCCTGTTCGATGTGCAGCTCCACGAAGGCCCGAGGTGGCGGCCCGGGGCACGGCGCGCCGCCGCGATAGCCGATCGCATCGAGTTCGTCGCCGAACACAGCGCCGTCGATCCCGACCGTGTCCAGGGCTTCTTCGAGGTTCATGGCACCGACGTACACGAGCGAACCCAGCATGTCCGGTGCGAATCGCGAGCCCTCCTCATCGGTGAAGAATGCGACCGCCAACGAATGTCTGGGCGTCACACCCGCGTCGAGAAGGGTTTCGACGATCTCGACCCCAGCGAGCACACCGAGGTTGCCGTCGTAGCGGCCGCCGGTGCGCACCGTGTCGATGTGGCTGCCCATCATCACCGGTGCGCCTGGCTCACGACCCTGGAGGAGGGCCACCACATTGCCGACCCCGTCGATGGCGACGTCCATTCCCAGATCGCGCATCCAGGTGACCACCAGGTCGCGGCCCTCGCCGTCCTCGGGGGTGAGCGCGAGGCGCGAGCAACCGGCGGTGCCGTCGATCGCGCCGATCCGTGCGAGCTCGTCGAGCCGGCGGAGAAGCCGGTCCGCGTCGATGTCGGGGCCTGCGCTCACGCCCACCATGGAACCGGGATTTTTTACAAATTGTCAAGGGCTCGGCATGCCGGAGACCGGCTCGCTGATCAGCTGCCGCTCGCCAACGCCTTCCAGAGGCTCCGATACGACGGCCATGTGACCCGGTCGGAGACCCACCCACTCTCGTCGAGCTCACGCTGGAGGCGCGGGAGGTGCCAGCAGGGCACGCCCATGTCCACGTGATGTGCGAGGTGGTAGCCGATGTTGAACGGGGCGAAGATCGCCTGGCTGAAGATGCTCTGCCGGATGTGGTGGGTCGTGCGTCGCCGGTCGCTCGACCTCTCCATCCCAGCGTGCTCTGCGATCGCCCGCAGCCGATTGATCACCCGCCACACCGTCATATACGGCAGCCACCACAACAGGACGTACAGCTCGGGCCGGCCAACAGCCAGGAAGACCGCGAACACCATCAGTTGGGCAGCGACGATCCGAGCCGCAGCCGGTCGGGCCCGCTCGTTTCGCAGCCCCCGGAGGAGGCCCTTGAAGAGCGGCCACCCGGTCCGACCCGTCGCGTCGCGCAGCAATTTGCGCCGCATGCTGGCCTTGGACACCGGATACCCCGCGTACAGGGGGATGTCCGGCTCCTTGGGACCCATCTCGTCGCGGTGATGGTTGATGTGGCTGCGGCGGTACAGCTCGAATGGCACGAACGTCGGGTACGACAGCAGCCATCGCCCGACGAACTCGTTGGCACGCGAATTCTTGAACAGCGTGCGATGCACCGCCTCGTGTCCCAGCGACGCGCAGTGGGCGTAGAACGGCCCCATCGCGAGGAACGCCAGCGCCCACGCGACCGGATGGCCGATCCACACGGCGCCACCGATGATGAGAACCGGCTCGAGCACCACGAAGGCGACGGCCGCGGCGCTCTTCAGATTCGGAATCCGGCGGAGCTCGGTTCTGATCGGGCGGACCGCGACCCCGTTGGCCAAGAGTCGTTCGGTGGGAAGGCTGTTGGGCAGATCGGCCGCCGCAGGCACCATCCCTCCAAGTTCGAACGCCCTGTCTCCGCGTGCATGCTGCCGTCCGGCCGCCTTCTTCGCCACGGCCTCAGTGTAGGAACCCCGATACCGTCGGGCGGAATGTCGGGGACGGAAACCTCGCACCGTCCCGCGGTGTCGATGCTCTTCATCAGCATGACGATGGCGCTGGTCGCCCTCGGCGTCGACCTCCTCCTCCCCGCTTTCGATGACATCCGCGCGAGCTTCGATCTCGCCGAGGACTCCACAGGGCCGGCGCTCCTCATCACCACGTACTTCGTCGGTCTGGCCCTCGCCCAGCTGATGTGGGGGCCGATCGCCGACCGCTTCGGACGCCGCCCGGTACTGCACTGGGCGTTGGCGGTCTACTGCATCGGCGCCTTGGGAGCTGCGGTGGCGCCGGCCTTCGGCTTGCTGCTCGCCTCCCGGTTCGTGTGGGGCATCGGAGCAGCAGGTGCCCGGGTCGTGGCGATCGCGATGATCCGCGACCAGCACGAGGGCGATCGAATGGCCGCCTTCATGTCGCGGGTGATGGCGATCTTCCTCATCGTGCCCGTGTTCGCCCCCCTGCTCGGCGAAGCGGTTCTGCAGGTCGCGCACTGGCGCTGGCTGTTTTGGCTGACGGTGGTTCTGGCCATCCTGCTCGGCGCCTGGGGCCTCCGGGTCAACGAGACCCTCGACCCCGCGCACACGCTGCCTCTCGAATGGCGGGCCGTCGGAAAGGCGTTCGCCCGCGTCGCGAAAACACGGGTCACGTTGGCCTACATGCTCGTGATGGTCTTCATGCAGGGCGTCTTCGTGAGCTACCTGGCCAGCTCCGAGCTGGTCATCGACACGGTCTTCGACAGGGAAGAACAGTTCGCCGTGATCTTCGCCGCTGTGGCCTGCGCGCTCGGAGTCGCCAGCCTCGTCGCCGCACGAGCAGTTGCCGTGATGGGCGGCGAGCGCATGCTCCACGTGGGTCTCAGGGCCTCCCTCGTTCTCTCGCTGGTGCTGTTGGCGGTGACCATCGAGGCGGGAGGGCGCCCACACTTCTGGGTGTTCTTCCCCCTGCTCGCCCTGCTGATGATGATCACGGTCGCATTGATGCCGACGCTCAACAGCCTGGCCCTCGTGCCACTGGGCGACATCGCCGGAACGGCGACGTCTGTGACCGGCGCGGTCCGCACTGCGGGAGGCGGACTCCTCGGAGCGGTGATCGACCGCACGGTGTCTGGATCGGTGACCCCGTGGGCCGTCGCGTTCGCGCTCGGCTCGCTGTTGTCGATCGCCACCGTCCAGGCCCTCATTCCCCGGGACGTCGACGGCCGCACCGCGGGATGACACGATGGCCCGATGGCCGAACTCGAGTTCCTCGTGGAGCCCTTCGTCGAAGGCCGTCCTGGGCGACACGTGACCGCAGCTGTCGATGCGGTCCGGGCTCGCGACCTCGACCCGACGATGGGAGCCTTCTCGACCCATGTCGCGGGATCGGTCGATCAGCTCGCCGCCGCGGTCGCCGATCTCATCACCGAGGCGATGGACAACGGGGCCACGAGACTCCAGCTTCAGGTGTCTGCCGGCACCCGGAGCGACGCACGCGAGGACCTCACCGGAGCGCTCGCGCGACTCATCGACAGCGTCGAAACCGAGCTGGGAGCGGCGCTCGACGAGCTCGATCGTCAGGGCAAGCAGGCTGCGATCAGGCTCCTCGACGAGCGGGGTGCGTTTCTGCTGCGGCGGGCGGTCGAGGACGTGGCGGACAACATGGGCGTCAGCCGCATCACGATCTACAACTACCTCAACGCCATCGAGGCTGAGCCCACTGACCCCGCTGAACCCTCTGAGCCGCCCGAACCCCTTGGGGGCTGACCGGGCCGGACGGTGCCATCAGTCCTGAGATTCTGAACACCGATGAAGAGGGTTTCCTCCAATCGCGCCTCGACGTTCCGATGGGAACGGCAGCCCATCAGGTGGTGGGCACGTGGCAATCAGAGTTTGGGAGGCAATCGTGACGTCCCCTCATGTGCACCAGAGACAGAGCGGAAGCCGCAAGCGGCGACTTCTCATGGGTTCGCTAGCAGCGGCACTTGCGACGATCGGGCTGACGCTGGTCAGCGCGATCTCGGCGGGAGCAGAGGAGGGTGTGCCTTCGGGGGACCTGATCCCCGAACTCGCGCCCGACACGACCGTGCCGGCTCCGCCGCTCCCCGAGCCGGAGCCTGCGCCCGAGCCGCCGGCCCCAGAACCAGCGCCCGCGCCGGATCCCGCCCTGGAGCCCCTGCCGATCCCGCTGCCGGAGCCGACGGTTCCGGGCGAGATCGACCAGCCCGTCGCGGACGAACCAGACGCCGGCACCGACGGCGAGGGCGACCTCGAGCCGGGACTGCCGGCCGATGACCCGATCGATGAAGGATTCGACGAGCAATTCGACGAGGAAGTCGACGCGAGCCCCGAGGTCGGTCCCGACCCAGCTCTCCCCCCGCTCATCGAGGTCCGCACCGATCAGCACAGCGCAACCCTGTCGTGGGACACGCCGAGCCCGAGCGACGCCATCGTGGTGTGGGGCAAGGACGGGCTGCTCGATCAGCTCCTCCTGGTCGAGATGACCGACGGGGTCCACGACGTGGTCCTCGGCGAGCTCGACTGCGACTCGGTCTACGTCGCCGACGTGGTCGTCTCCGATGCCGGCGGCTCAGCCCACCGCGTCCGCGGCCTGGATCTGCGCACCCTGCCGTGCTCGATCGACGACGCCGAGGTGGCCGATCGTTCGGTGATCGCCTACGCCGATCGCGCGATCGTGACGTGGGGAACCGCCAACCCGACACGCGGAATCGTCGTGTTCGGCCTCGACGGCACCTACGGCCTCGCTGTCAACGAGTCCCACTTCTCCACCTTCCACCAGGTCGAGCTCCAGGGGCTCGACTGCGGAACCGAGTACCACTTCAGGATTCTCGACGAGGCGCCCGACGGAACCCTCGGGCACTCCGACAACGTCGTGTTCACCACATACTCGTGCGATCCGCTCGTCGACACCATCGACGTGCGGGTCGGGTCCGACTGGGCCGAGGTCGACGCAACGACCGACGAGCCCACGGTCATGTCGATGATCTACGGCGTCGATCGGACCTATGGCTCCGAGACGATCTCGGCGACCGCAGCGACCAGCCACACCTTGTCTGTGGTGGGTCTCGAGTGTGGATCGACGTACGTCTTCCGCCTGATCGCCACCCCGGAGGACCCCGCCGGTCTCGAGTGGACACCTCACGGCGAGCTGACCACGGCGGACTGCGTGATCGACGAGCCCGAGCCGACTGACCCCGCTGGGCCCGATCCGGTCGGACCGGTCGAACCCACCGAGCCCACGGAGCCCGTTGAGCCGATCGAGCCAGCGCCGGAGCCGGACCCGTCGCCGCTCCCCGAACCAGAGCCGGCCCCCGACCAGCCCGGTCTCCCCGAGTTCGTCGGCGTCGTCTTCACCGACATCCACGTCGCGCACGCCGAAAAGAACGCCATCCACATCGAGTGGAGCACCGACATCGCAGCAGCGGGCTCGGTGATCTACGGGACCACCCCGGCATACGGCAGCGAAGTCGTGACCGGAGTGGTGTCCGACCAACAGAGCCTGACCCTGGAGGGCCTCGAGTGCGGCACCGAATACCACCTCGCCGTGATCGCGGCGGCTCCCGGCGGCGAGCTCAGCTGGAGTGGCGACAACGTCTTCTCGACGCTGGCGTGTGACTCAGCGACCATCGCCGACATCAGCATCGTGACCGATGCGACATCGGCCGTCATCGGCTGGTCGACCGACATCGACACGCGAGGTCTCGTCGTGTTCGGTGCCGACACCAGCTATGGCAGCGCGACGCTCGCCCCGGCGCTCAGCCACTTCCACGAAGTGGTGCTGAACGATCTGGCGTGTGGCACGACCTATCACGCCAGGGTCACCGCCGAAACCGATGCCGGCGCGAGCTCGTGGACGAGGGATCTCGCCTTCGCCACGGACGAGTGCCTCGCCGAGCCGCCGCCGCTGTTCTAGGGCTCGGTGTCCGGGAGTGACGCTGCGGGCGATCGCCCAGCGGCACCCCGGCCGCACAGTCCTGGTCCGGTGAACGGCCCCTCCCCGGTGGGGCGATGCTCCCCGATGCCTTCGCGGCGTCGGGGAGTTCGTCCTTTCGGGCGACGAAACCATCATGTGCACGGGTGTTCCCCGGCGCTAGTTTCGAAGAAGTGTCTTCCCCCAGGACCATCCTCATCCGCGTCACCGGCGCGGACGGCCCCGGGATCACCAGCGACCTCCTCGGCCTGCTCGCCCAACTCGAGGCCGATGTGCAGGACATGGAGCAGGTGGTCGTCAGACGACAGCTGACCCTCGGATTGGCCGTCGTGGTTCCGGCGGGCCGAGACATGGTCAAAGAGGTGCTGCTCTTTGGCTGGGAGCGGGGCCTGGACATCGACTTCGAAGTGGTCGACAGCACCCCGACCCGACACAGCGAGCGGCAGGTGGTCACCGTGCTCGCCCCTGAGTTGGGCCCTGGGGACCTCGCCTCCACCACGGCGGCGATCGCCGCGAGCGACGGCAACATCGACCGCATCACCCGCATGAGCCGGTACCCGGTCTGGAGCTATGAGTTCCTCGTCGAGAAGTGCGACGTGGAGAAGCTGCAGGCCTCGCTCATGCAGGTCGCAGCGGATCGACACATCGACATCGCCGTCCAACCGCATGGCCTCCATCGCAGGTCGACGCGCCTGGTGGTTCTCGACGTCGATTCGACGCTGATCCGCAACGAGGTCATCGACCTCCTGGCCGAGGTCGCGGGCGACGGCGGCCGCGTGGCAGAGCTCACAGAGCGAGCCATGCGCGGCGAGATCGACTTCGAGGACTCCTTGCGCGAACGGGTGGCCCTGCTCGCAGGCCAACCGGAGTCGGTGATCCACGATGCGATCGGGCGCATGGTCCTCACACCGGGTGCGCGCACCTTCGTCCGCACCTTGCGACGGCTCGGCTACCGCATCGCCATCATCAGCGGCGGCTTCACCCACTTCACCGATCACCTGGCCGAGCTCCTCGACCTCGATCATGCGCACGCCAACCGGCTCGAGGTCGAGGACGGCGTGCTGACAGGTCGACTCAGCAGCGAGGTCGTCGACGCCGACGCCAAGGCCGCTCTCCTCCGGCGCATCGCCGCCGCAGAGGGAGTACCGCTCGAGCAGGTGGTCGCGGTGGGTGACGGTGCGAACGACCTTCCGATGCTGCAGACCGCCGGTCTCGGCATCGCGTTCAACGCCAAGCCCGCGGTGCGCGACGCGGCCGACACGACCGTCAACGTTCCGTACCTGGACGCGATCCTCTTCATGCTCGGGGTGACCCGCGAGGAGGTCGAGGCAGCCGACGCCCAGGCCGCAGCGCCCGCTATCGGGGCCTGAGAGCCGCTCGTCCGACTCGCTGTCCCAGCGCGTCACTAGGCTCGCTGCATGCTCGTTCTCCGCGACGACGCCGACGGCGTCGCGACCCTCACGTTCAACCGCCCAGACGCCCTCAACGCGCTGTCGCCGTCGCTCTTCGGCGAACTCCGCGCTCATCTCGAATCGATCGCGGCGGCTCCCGACGAGATCGGTGTCGTGGTTTTGATCGGTGCCGGCAGGTCCTTCAGCGCAGGCAACGACCTCAAGGCGATCCAAGCGGGCGAGCGGGCGCCGAGTGCGTATTTCCAGGCCGAGACGCTGGACCTGCTCGAGTCGATGCCCCAGATCGTCATCGCCGCAGTGCGGGGCCACTGCTACACGGGCGCGCTGGAGTTGGCGATCGCCACCGACCTGCTCATCTGCGGCGACGACGTGCGTTTCTGCGACACGCACGGCAAGTTCTCGATGGTTCCCACGTGGGGCATGATGACCCGCCTTCCCGAACGGGTCGGTCCTCTCGCCGCCCGCGACATGATGTTCAGCGGGCGGGTCGTCGGCGCCGACGAAGCGGTGCGGATCGGGTTGGCCAACCGATCGGTCCCCGCCGACGAGCTCCCCGCGGCCGCGGCAGAATGGGCGGCCCAGATCGCCGCCAGCAGCTGGCACACCCTCAGCCACGAAAAGGCGATGATGCGACAGCTCGGCGAGCGAACCCGCGAGGACGGGCTGCGCTGGAGCCGCGAAGAATCCCCCGGCACCGGGCCCGACATGTTGGAGCGCATCCAGGCGGGGTTCGGGCGCTAGGTTCGCAGCGACGC
>Ga0114932_10002024_pt1 | contig 22098 bp, 16 predicted proteins | sample 2SBtaG_2_FD_87286 | JGI IMG/M metagenome (GOLD analysis project Ga0114932, IMG submission 87286) | Deep subsurface microbial communities from Kolumbo volcano to uncover new lineages of life (NeLLi) - 2SBTROV12_ACTIVE470 metaG | ecosystem: Environmental > Aquatic > Marine > Volcanic ...
GAGGGCTGCTGGGCGTAGCGGTCACCGCTCCAGCCCTCGGCCTCGAGCTCGGCCCGAAGCGCCGCGATGCGCTTGTCCGAACGCTGGCTCCTGCTGCGGTTCGACCACGCGAGGAAGGACTGGCTCACGAGCTCCTTCACCCGCGGCATCTCGTTCCGCTCGATGAGACGGACCACCGAGTTGAAGGAGAGGTTGAAGCTGGAGTGCACGGGCTCCGACGCGCCCTCCAGGTAGTTGTTCACGTCGGGGATGTGCTCCTCGTAGTCGCCCGGATCGAGGCGCACGAAGACGAAGCCCTGCTCGTCCATGCCTCGGCGCCCGGCGCGTCCTGCCTTCTGCATGAACTCACGGACGCGCAGGGGACGGAACTCCTGCCCGTCGAACTTGCGCAGCCCGTCCAGGACCACGGTCCTAGCGGGCATGTTGATGCCGAGCGCAAAGGTCGAGGTCGTGTAGAGCACCTTCAGGAGCTTCTGTTCGTAGAGCTCCTCGACGAGCGCCTTCAGCTGCACGTGCAGCCCGGCGTGGTGGAAGCCCACGCCCAGGCTGTAGGTGTGCGCGAGCTCCCGGTGCAGCACCGCCTCGCCGATCTCCTGCACGGCGTCGAAGAGCCGGGCGTCCATGCGCCGCTGCTCCGTGGCGTCCAGGAACGAGCGGGTGCGCCGGCGACCCATGACCCGTGCGCGGGCCTCCGCCTCCTTCCGCGAGAACACGAAGAAGAGCACCGGCAGGCGATCGGGCTCGAGCAGGCGCAGCACGTCGATGTGGCTCGTCGGGCGTTCACCACGGTCCTCCCGCCCGCGGCCTCGCTGGTGACGCCGGTCCCGGCGCCCGCGCCGACGCCCCCCGCTTCGGGCCTGGCCGCCGCTCCCCTTCCAACGCTTCCAATGCTGGTGGTACTGCTCGGGGGTCACCAGCCCCCAGTCGCGCTGCACGAAGCCGATCTCCAGCGGCACCGCGCGCTTGGACTCCTTCACCACCTCCACCGGACGCTTGCGCACCTCCGAGAGCCAGGCCGCGAACTGGCTGAGGTTGGACAACGTGGCGGAGAGCCCGACGATCTGCACCGACTCCGGGAGGTAGATGAGCACCTCCTCCCAGACGGTGCCGCGCTCGGGGTCGTCGAGGAAGTGGATCTCGTCGAGCACCACGGCCGCGAGCTCCGGCATCTGTTGGCCGTCCAAGAGCATGTTGCGCAGGATCTCGGTGGTCATCACCCGGCACGGAGCGTCGGGCCGGATGACCAGGTCCCCCGTGACGAGCCCCACGTTCTCCTCGCCGTGCAGCCGGCAGTAGTCGCGGTATTTCTGGTTCGACAAGGCCTTCACCGGCGCCGTGTACACCACCTGCTTGCCGTCGGAGAGGGCCTGGTCGACGATCCAGTCCGCGACGAGGGTCTTGCCCGTGCCGGTGGGAGCGCTGACCAGCACGCTGGCCCCGTCGCGCAGGTGCGACACGGCCTGTTCCTGAAAGCCGTCCAGCGTCAGGCCGCGGTACTCCATCACCGACCTCGGTATGCTGGCGCGGATAGCGGTCCCGGCGGCCGCTGTCGAGCGGAGGCGCGATGACATGGGCCCTGTTGGCGATGGCGACCGCAGCGGAACCTGCGGACCAGTCGAGCGCGCACGAACTGTACCGCCAGATGGAGCAGCTCGCACAGGAGATGAGGGCCGGCCAGGGCACGAGCGGCTGGAGTTGGTACGGCGAGCTGCAGACCGCCTTCGTGGGGGAGCGGCTCGACGCCTCCTTGACGGGCTCGCCCGACGCCGAGACCCGGTTCGTGTTCACCGTGCCCCGGGCCCTGCTCGGCACCCGGGCAGCGCTGGGCTCCGGGCTGTCGGTGAAGGCCGCGGTCCGCATCTACCAGGACGAGGGCACCACCGCGGTGCTCGACGACGACGACGACGTGCTCGAGGTGCCCGACCACCCGGATGTCTGGGCAGCCGACCTGTGGGAAGGGCACCTCCGCTGGGACCACACGGGCGGCTCCCTGATCGCCGGCGTGATGCCGGTGCGCTTCGGCCTCCGGGAGATCGCCGAGAGCCGCTACCACCTCGGAGCCCTCGACCGTTACCGGGACCTCGCTTGGCGGTCCGGGAGCGTGTCTCCGCAGGTGCTGGGGCTCTCCTGGGAAGGCGGCGCAGGCCCCTTTGCGGGGGCGCTCACGGTGGCGAACAGCGGGGCCCACAACGAGACCGAGGCCTTCGCTGCGAAGGACCTCATCGCGCGCGGCAAGCTCGCCTTCGCCGACGACCGAGTGGTGGTCGCGGGGAGCGGACTCCGCGGCCGGCGCGGTGCCGACGGCAGCGAAGGCTTCCTCGGGGTGCACGGCGGGGTGCACGCAGAAGCCGGCCCAGCCCGCGTGCTCCTCGAGGGCCTGAACACGCTGCGTGGCGACACCGCCGACCTCGGGGCCTCCGCCACCCTCGGGGTCGACCTCGGTCCCACCACGATGTTCGTGCGCGGAGGCTACTGGGAACCCGATCTCGCCGGACCGGCCGACCTGGCCGAGACCCAGGTGGCCGGCTCCTTCTGGTTCCACGTGCCAGGGCTGGCACGCGGCGCGGTGTCGAGCGGGCTGGTCTACGAGGTGATCTCGCCGCGTGACCTGACCCGAGCCATCGAACACGACGCCGCGCTCGAAGCGCGCGTCGCGTTCTAGCGCCGTTCGGCACGTGAAGGTCGCGGTGGTCGGGTGCGGCACGGCCGGTCCCGCGGTGGCGCTCGGACTGGCCAGGGCCGGGCACGAGGTGGTGGTCTACGAGCGCGTGCCGGAGCCCTCCGCTGTCGGCGCTGGCATCCTGCTCCAGCCCACCGGGATGGTCGCGCTCGAGCGCCTGGGCCTGCTAGGCGCGGTGGTGGAGCGGGGCGATCCCGTGCACCGGCTGCACGGCGTCACCCACGGTGGACGCGACGTGCTCGACCTCCGCTACGCGGACCTGGACCCGCGCCTCGTCGGTGTGGGCGTGCACCGCGGCACGCTGTTCTCGATCCTGCTCCAGGCGATGCTGGCGGCCGGCGTGCGCTTGAGCGCGGGGGTCGACGTGGTGGAGGTGGACCGTCACGGGGTGCTGCACGATGCCCAGGGTGAGGCGCACGGGCCCTTCGAGCTGGTGGTGGTCGCCGACGGGGCGCGCTCGGAGCTCCGTGGGCGCTCGGGCCTGAAGAAGCACGTCCAGCCCTACCCCTTCGGCGCGCTCTGGATCGTGGCCGAGGACCCCGAGCGTCGCTTCGCCGGCACCCTCTTCCAGGTGTACGAGGGCGTGGAGCGCATGCTGGGCTTCCTCCCGACGGGGCGGCGACCGGGAGACGACACCCCCCTGGTCAGCTTGTTCTGGTCGTTGGCCGTCGACGAGGTCGAGGCCACGCGGCAGGCAGGGCTCGGGCCGTTCATCGATGCGCTGGCCCGGCTCGACCCGCGCGTCCCGGACCTCCTCGTGGGCCTCCAAGGGCTCGAGGAGGTGCCCTTCGCCCGCTACTGGGACGTGCGCATGCCGTGTGTCGTGGACGACGGCGTCGTCTTCTGCGGAGATGCAGCCCACGCCATGAGTCCGCAGCTGGGACAGGGCGCCAACCTGGCGCTGTACGACGCCATGATCCTGGTCGACAGCGTGGCCGAGGCCCCCATCGTGCAAGCCCTTCGGACCTACGAGTCGACCCGCCGTGACCATGTGCGGTCGTACCAGTTCTTCAGCCGGTGGCTCACACCCGTCTTCCAGTCCCGCTGGCCCCTCGCGGGCCCACTCCGCGACGCCTTCATGGGCCCCATCTGCCAGCTCCCCTTCGCTCGCCGGCGCATGCTGGAGATCCTGGCCGGGCTCTCCACCGGGCTCTGGTCCGCGTGGCCTGTGGAGCGCCTCGGGCCCTACCTGGAGGCCGCGGACCGCCCGCGCCTGCCCAGCACGTAGCCCCCGCCGACCGCCGCCAACAAGGCCAGCAGTGCCCTGGCGAGCTCGCCGGCGTCGAGGCGCTCGAGCAGGCTGCGTGGACGCTCTGCCCAATACACGCTGGCGGCGTGCACCTGCTGGGCGGCCGCCAGGTAGGCGTCGAGATCCTCCGGTTCCACCCGGTCGGCCAGCACCTCGAGCTCGTGCTCGACGATCAGGACCCCGTCAGCCAGCTCGCTGGTCTGGCGCCAGCGGAACCAGGGCGTGTCGAGATCGACGGAGGGCTGCGGGAAGCCGGTCAGGTCGGGGGCGGCGATCTCGATGCCTTCGATCGCCCGGTACCCGAGCTGCAAGGCGAGGGGGAACACCCGGGGCGCGCTCACGAGGGGCAGCGCCTGCACCTGCTCCAGCGACTCCGCGCCAAACCAGTCCTGGCCGGTCTCCGCGTCCCAGGTGTAGCCCGGGTGCTCCCCGGCGCGCCGCCTCGTGAGCACGTTCGCCTTGCGGTCGTCCTGTACGCCGTGCACGTCGTCGCCTGCGGGCACGCCCCCCATGTCCGGCGCGGCGGCGTCGTGGTTCTCGGCACGCTGAACGTCCGCCCAGCTGCCACCCCAGGCGATCTCCTCGACCCGGGTCGCCGGCTCGGCGCCCAGGTCGTAGCGCCGCACGGTCCGGAGCTCGCCCATCGGCACCGCCCGCACAGGGCGCAGCGCACCCTCGCCTTCCCGGATCAAGAGCGCCTCCCCGAACCGTGGGAGCCAGCGCTCCGTGATCCCGCCCCCCTGGAGGTTCCTGGTGGGGTCGACGAAGAGCAGCTCCCCGTCGAGCTCGATGGCAGCGATGACGTGGTCGAACGCCAAGGCCGACGGGTGCCAGCGCGACACGCCGCTTCGCTCGCTGGAGCTGACGAGGGCGGGCCACGCTTCGACTCCCTGGGATCTCAGCAGGGTGGCCAGCAACAGCGACTTGTCCTTGCAGTCCCCCCAGCGACGCTCGATCACCTGATCCGGTGTCCGCGGGCGGTGGCTGCCGGTGCCGATCTCCGCGCCCCAGTAACGAACCTCGTCCTGCACCCACGAGGTGGCGGCCGTCACGAACGTGCTGTCGCTGGGGTGGGTCGCCCGCAGCTCGGCGGCCAGCGCCTCGGCGGCATCCTGCTCAGCGGGCAGCTCGTAGAGAGCAAGCGCCCAGTCGGTCACCTCCGACCAGTCGGCCCAGGTGGAGACCTGCAGCCACGGGAAGGGGTCCACGTCGAGTGGTGTCAGGGGCTCCCCCTGCAGGGCGGGCAGGTTGGTGAGGGTGAGGCTGAGCTCGCCAGGCGACTGCTCGGGCATCACGGCAAGGCCGTGGGCCTTCACCCAGGGGGGATCCGCGGGGTCGAACAGCAACCGCACCCGGCGGAGGCCGGCGGGCACGCCCCACGCCAGGTCGAAGCCCAACCCCAGCTCATCGCCGAAGACAGGGTTGTGGCCCTCGATCGTGTAGCGGTACCGGAGGACGTCGCCGACCCGGACGTCGGGCAGCACGACCACCAGCATGCGCGAGCCATCGACGATGTGCTGGTGGAGCTCGAACTCCGGCTGGATGACCTGCAGCTCCGCGCGCTCGAGCCGGTCGTGCCAGACCCCGTCGCGATGGATCATCACCTCGTGGAGCACCAGCTCCTCGTAGGCTGGATGGAACGACACCTCCAGCCGGCTGAGCTCGTCGAGGCCCGCAGGGCTCACGATGCGGAAGGCCAGGTCAGCGTAGCGGGCCAACCCGCCCTCGAGCTGCACCTGGTCGTCCACCAGCAGGTACTGCACCGAGGGGCGCACGGGGCCCTGCGGGAGCGCCACGACCGGGACCTCGAGGGGCTCGACCCACGCGGGCGGGGGCTCGATCGCGACGGGGGAGGCCGCCGCCAGCGGGATCAACAGGCGCACTGCACCAGAGCGTAGAGCCAGCGCACATGCTGCGCCATGAGCTGCACGCTGGTCAGTTCCTTCTCGGACTCCGGAGCGAAGTACCCCGTGCCCAGGTTGCCGACGCCCACACCCCGCTCGAGGAAGGGATCGACGCCCGTCCCGCCCCGGATCGGCTGGACGAGGATGGGCACCCCCACCGCCCCAGCGGCTTGCCGGGGCAGCTCGAGCAGCTCGGGGCGTTCCGCCAGCGCGGGCCCCATGTTCACGTACTGCCGGTGCAGGTCGACCAGGCGGTTCCCGGCAAGATCGCGCAGGTGCTGCTCCCGCGCCTCGAGTCCTGCGCCGTCGAAGTCGCGCAGCCGGACGTCGAGGCGCAGCCCAAGACCCTCCGGGCGCGCCCGGAAGGGGTGGGAGTAGCCCTGACGACCCGAGGAGTCCTCGGCGGCGAGCGGAAACCCGGGCTCCGAAGCCAGGAAGTTCCTCACGAAGCGAAGCATCGCATCTGCACCCACGCCCGGATCTCCCCCGGGTTCCAGGGACCAGGACGCTCCGCGTGGGAGGTGGGGTGTCACCACCGCGTCGACGGCCTGCCGCAGGTCGGCGCCGTCCCCGATCGTGCCGAAGACGACCAGCGCGTCGCAGTCCCTCAGCGCGTCGGACTCGAAGCCCTGGGCCTCGGTGACCGCCGGATCGAGACGGCCCGCGATCTCGGCGGCGAGCCGCGTGGCCGACCGGTGCCCCTCGGCCGCGGCCGTGGCGCCGTGCGTGTTCACCCCCCCGAGGTGCAGGGTCCAGGTCGCCGTGGCTCGAAGCGAAGGCGGCGAATCGAAGGCCAGGCTCCCCTGGGCGGCGTTGAAGTTCTCGACGTTCACCTCGAAGGGCCAGATGCCGTCGACCGTCCAGCCGGTGGACACCCCGCGCTCGGCGAGCTCAGACGCCAGGCCCTCGACCGCTTCCATGCGCCCGATCTCCTCGTCCGGCCGGCCGACGAAACAGATGGGCGGGTGGTCGCAGGGCTCCTGACCGAGCAGCCACGCCAGAGTCATCAGGTGCGACAGCCCCAGCTTGTCGTCGAGTCCGAAGGGGGCATCGCCCGGGCCGTGCAGCACGTCCTGCCCCACGAAGGGCGCGACCGCCGGGTAGGTCTCCTGCGACACCGACAGCGCCGGGTTGGCGCTGAAGGTGAGCGGACCGCCATCCCACGCGCGCTCACAGTCCAGGTTCGGAAGCGCCGCGGTGCCGCGGGCCGTGTCCAGGTGCACCATCAACGCGATGGGCGGCTGCGACGCTCCAGCGCCGCGCCCCGGAAGGGTGGCGATGATGTTGGCGAAGTCGTCGCGCTCGACCACGCACCCCACGCCTCGGTAGAAGTGCTCGAGCCAGGCCGCGAGCACCTTCTGACCGTCGGTGCTGGGGATGGAGTCGCTGGTCTCGTCGGAGTCGCTGGCGATGGCCACCACCGCCTCGAGGTGCACACGGGAACGGGCGCCGAGGTCGGCGCTGTCGATGCTGGGAAGGGTCACGCTCATGGGGTCTCCGCCGCGGCGAGCGGCAGGCTGATGGTGAAGCGGCTGCCGCGTCCAGGCAGGGATCGCAGCGTGACCTCGGCACCGATGGCCTTGCAGTAGTGCTTGACGATGGCCAGGCCGAGGCCGGTGCCGCCGGTCTCGCGAGAGCGGCCGCTGTCCACCCGGTAGAAGCGCTCGAACACGCGCTGGTGGTGGCTGGGCTCGATGCCGATGCCGGTGTCGGACACCTCGATCACCGCGCAGGCGTCCTCCGACGTCACCAGCACCCGGATCCGACCGCCCTCGGGGGTGTAGCGCAGCGCGTTGTCGACCAGGTTGCCGAGGATGTGGTGCCAGGCCTCCGCGTTGATCTGCACGACCACGTCGTGGTCGCAGACCAGCTCCAGCTCCTGCTCCTGCATCGCGGCCACGTCGTAGCGGAGCTCGAGCACCCGGCTGGAGAGCTGCCGCAGGTCCTGTGGCGTGAGCGCCAGCTCGCCCACCCGGCCCTCGACCCGCGAGAGGTGGATGAGCCCGGTGACCATGCCGTCGAGTCGCCGCGCGTTGCGCTCGATGGTCGCCAGCATCTCCAGCTGCTCCTCGCCGACCGCCGGGTCCGCCATCATCGTCTCGGTGAAGCCCAGGATCGAGGTGATCGGCGTGCGGAGCTCGTGCGAGGCGTTGGCCACGAACTCGCTGCGCTGTCGGTCCGCGCGCTTCACGCTCGTGACGTCGCTGACCACCGCCATCGCGCCACCGTTCTCGCCGACCGGGTTGGCCGTGAGGAGCAGGTCGAAGCGGCCACAGCGCGCCTCGAGGGACACCCTGGACTGGCCCTCGATGCAGCGGGAGAGCAGATCACCGAGGGGCGCATAGGGGATGGCCTGGGCGACGGGTCGCCCGACCGGGTTCGGGATGACCGGGAGGCTGGCGCGCACCGCGGGACTGACGGCCAGCAGCCGCCCATCGCGTCCCGTGAGGATCACGCCGCTCGGCGACGCGTTCAGGATGGCGTCCTGCTGGCTCCGCGCCGCTCGCACCTCGGCCCGCGCGCGGGACAGCGCCTTGGTCAGCCGGTCGAGCTCCGAGGCGTCGTCCACGACCTACTCGGCGAAGCGGTAGCCCACGCCGCGGACGGTCTGGATCAGCTCCGAGACGGGCCCGAGCTTCTCCCGAAGCCGCTTGACGTGGGTGTCGACCGTGCGGGTGTTGAGGTGGGGGGGCATGTCCCAGACCTCCTGCAGCAGCTGGCCGCGGGTCCGCACGCGCCCAGCAGACCGCGCGAGGTTGAGGAGCAGCTTGAACTCCGTGGCGGTGAGCTGCAGCTCCTCGCCAGCCACCCAGACCCGATGGGCCGAGACGTCGATCACCAGGCCATCGCGGTGGATCTGCTCGGGCTCGGTCTCCCCCGAAGGATGCCGACGCAGGATCGCGCGCACCCGCAACACCAGCTCCCGCACGCTGAAGGGCTTGGTCACGTAGTCGTCGGCACCGACCTCGAAGCCCACCACGCGATCGATCTCCTCGGATCGCGCCGTGAGCATCAGCACCGGAATGTCGGCCAGCTCGGGATCCGAGCGCAGGCGACGGCAGACCTCCGTGCCACTCAGATCCGGGAGCATCAGGTCGAGCACGAGCAGCTGAGGACGATGACGCCGCGCGGCGTCGAGGGCTGCCTCGCCACGGTCGACCGCGACCACGTCGAAGCCTTCCCGGCTCAGGTTGAGCTCGACGAGCTTCCGGATGTCCGGCTCGTCGTCGACCACGAGGATGGGACCGCGACCCTCGGACATGCTTCCTCCCGAACACGACGGTTTAGCCCGGCAGCGACGGCGTTACCATCGAGGGGTGCTCTGGTGGCTGCTGGCCTGTGATGACGGACCCGCCCCCGGCCGGGAGCGGCACGCCGACCTGCTGGCGCGGATCGAAGCGGGTGAGCTGCACGTCGACTGCAACCCGATCGAGCAGCCAGAGCTGCGCGCCGACTGCGTGTGGGCCGCGGTCTCGGCGGGCGCGCCCCCCGCGCGCTGCGACGATCTCGACGCCCTCGCAGCAGACGAGTGCTGGTTCCTGGCGGCCGAGGCGGCCCACGAGGTCGAGCTGTGTGTGCACGCTGGTCGCTTCGAGCGGGACTGCCGCATGCACGCTCTGTCGGCCGCCCTGCGCGGGCTCCCGGACGACTGGCTCGCCGCCGAGGCGGCCGCTGCCATGCACATCCGGGAAACGGGCCTGAGCGCAGACCCCGACGCGTGGCACGCGGTCTACCGGGGCCTGCTCGCGCGGCAGCGACCGCTCACGGCGGAGCCCTGCGCCACCGCGCGGTCTCCCGCAGCCTGCCTCCGGTCTGCACAGGGGCTGCTCCACGACCGGCTGAACCGGAGCCGCGATCAGGGTGAGGCGCTGTGTGAGGCGCCGCTGCCGCCGGCGGTCGCCTTCGTCCCCCACCCCGCTCTCGACGAGGTCCTCTCGGCCCGACGTGCGACCGACCTCTGCAGCGGGCTACGAAACGCACCGCCCTTGGAGGCACCGTGATCGCCTGGCTGCTCGCGTGCTCGACCCCCACCACCGTGGAGAGTTGGGAGCTGATCGCTCTGAACCACGACCTGGCAGCGCTCCATGCCTGGGGACAGGTCAGCGACCTCGGCTGGTTCCGAGGGCAGGGCGAGCTCGGGGTCATGATCCTCCCCAGGTCCGACTCGCCCTGGCGCTTCGTACGCGACGGCCTGCCCGCCGAGACCCTGGTGAGCGATGGGGTGCAGGTCGGACCCAGCGGGCTCCTCTCCAACGGCAGCGACTGGGCGCTCGTGCTCCAGGAGGACGGCTTCGCAGGGCGGGTGCACATCACCCCCTCCGTCGAGGGCGGCACCAGCACCGTGAGCCGCGCGGGCAAGCGCTGGACCGTGGCGGCCCCGGTCGCGAAGGGCAGCCTCTCCGGCTTCGTCGGCGGCGAGGGTGCCGAGATCCTCGTGGACGGCCATGGCGTGATCCTGCACCGCCAGGGCGACGATCCACCCGGGCTGCGCGGCACCACGCGCACCACCGTGGTCGTGGTCAGCGAGGCGCTCAGCATCGGGATCGATCAAGCGGGGGGACAGGCGCTGGCCTGGGCGAGCATGGCCGGAGTCGACCTCTCCAGCGACAGCGCCGTGCTGGAGCGCAAGGGCGGCGGTCGCTACCGGGTGGACCTACGCCCGGACGTCCCGGTGCACGGGCGGGTGGTCACGCGAAGGCGCCAGGCGGAGACCGCGGTGCACCGAGGGCTCTACACCCCGGAGCGTGCGGTGCTGAAGAGCTGGATCGGCACGCCGGTGCGTCGACTGCGCGCGGCCGAGGCCCGTCTGGAGGTCGCAGGAGCGGAGGTGAACGCCCCCGCCGTGGTCGTGGAGATCGTCTACAAGTAGGCGTCAGTTGGCGCCGATGGTCTGTCCCTCGAGCGGAAGATCCGCCGCAGCCAGACGCTCTTCGCCGGTCTCGTCATACCAGACCTGCACGGAGCGGATGCTGCTCAGTCCGTCGTCGTCTCGTGCGAGCACGATGAAGCTGTTCTGGCCCGGCCCGAGCTCGGCCTCGACGGTGAACGGGAGCGCCGTCACGCCCTCGTCGCCACCCTGGTAGAAGACCTTCTCCTGGAGGCGGTGGCCGCCGTTGACCGGCAGTGAGACCGCGGGGTCCGAGCCCGCAGTCGAGGCGTGGTACACGATGACGTCGCGCACCGCCTGCTCGTCCCGAACGATGCCGCTCAACACGGCCCGACCGCTGTCCACGAGCAGCTGCGGTGCCCTGGACAGCTCGATGTGTGGCGACTTGCGCACGAGGGGCGTCATGGCGCGACCGACCGGGATGGCGATCTCCTCCTTCTGCGCGAAGGTCTCGTAGAAGCCGGCGCGCATGACACCGGCGTAGTCGTACAGCGCGTTGTCGCCCACGCTCAGCTCGGCCTCGAGCCCGAGCCCGCCGTCGCTGTCCCGCTCCCCTCGAACCTCGAACAGGAAGGCGTGGGTGACGGTCTCGCCAGCGGCGATGACGCCGAGCTCCAGGGTGCCGACCAACAGATCCAGGTCCTTGCCGGACCGGTTCTTCAAGCTGGCGAAGGCCTCACGGGTGGCGCCCTCCCCCGAGTTGGTCACCGTCAGGGTCAGCGCCACCGTCTCGCCGATCTCGGCGATGCCGTCGCCGTCGCCCTCGACGCCCTCGATGCCCTGATCGGTCAGCGCAACGGTGTAGTCCATGCGCCCCAGGGGTTGACCGACGCTCCTCACCAGGATCTCCGAGCCCCCCAGCGCATCCCCCTGTCCGTCGGTGAGGTCGAGCCGGACCTTGGCCACCTCGTCGCGGTACCCCTCGGGCAACCGCACACGACGGGGCCAGCTCCGGGTCTCGCCCGGGTCGATGCGTCCGAAGTAGAACTCCTGCTCGTCGAGCCACTCCACCGACGAGCTCGACATGCCCATGACCTGGTGCACGGGCTCGTCGCCGTCGTTGGTGACGCGGAGCCACACGACCTCCTCGTAGTCCGCTCCCGCCCGCAGCACGCCGTCCTCCCCGAGATCGAGCTCGACGCTCAACGCGGGCGCCGCGGGCTGCGGCCCCGACGACCAGTCGACGCCCTGCTCCGAGAAGGCCTCCTGGATGCGTTCGGCCTCCCCCTCGCCATGGCGAAGGACCACGGGTCCGGCTGCGGCCAGCACCTCCGCGCGGCGGTGTCCGGGGGCGGTGAGCAGCAGATCCCGAGCGAACTGCACCTCCCAATCGGCGGAGAGGTCGACGTCGTCGCTGTTGTTCTCTTCGTCCTCGAGCTGTCGCAGGTACCGGATGGTGTAGGCGGGGGCCTCGGATTGCAGCTCCATCTGGTCGAGGTGGTGGTCGAGGTCGGCCTCGCGGCCCACGCGCTCGCGCCAGTGGAGCGACACGAAGGGATCCGTCTCGCCGGTGTCCTTGTCCACGCGAGAGTCGACGATGCTCGGCTTCAACAGCACGTCCGGCGCGATGCCGATCGACTGGATGCTCCGGTCGCCAGGGGTGAGGTACTTCGCGACCGTGAGCTTGAGCTTGCTCTCGTCCTGGTTCGGGTAGAGGTGCTGCACGGAGCCCTTGCCGAAGGTGCGCTCACCGATCACCACCGCGCGACCCTGGGCCTTGAGCGCCCCCGCCACGATCTCCGAGGCCGACGCCGAGTTGCCGTTGACGAGCACCGCGATGGGGTACTCGGGCTCGGTGTTGGGCCGCGTGGCCATCATCTCGTCGCGGTTGCGGTTGCCCGACTCGACGGTGGCCACGATGGGGCCCGCCGAGAGGAACTTGTCGCTCACCGCGACCGCCTGGTTCAGGTAGCCGCCGGGGTTGTGGCGCAGGTCCAGCACCAGACCCGCGATCTTCCCGCTGTTGTCGCGCTTGAACTTCGCGAGCACCGCCTCCAGATCCTTGGCGACGTTGGCGTGGAAGTTGGTGATCTTGATGTAGCCGATGCCGCCGGGCAGGAGCTCCCCCTCCACGGGGTTGATCTGGATGACGTCGCGCACGATCTCGATGTCGCGCGGCTTGTCCCAGGTGTCGCGCTCGACCGTGATGACCACGCCCTTGCCCACGGGGCCACGCAGCAAGCCCACCGCTTCTTCGAGATCGATGTTGATCGTGGACTGGCCGTCGATCCGCAGGATGCGGTCGTCGGACTTCAGCCCGGCCCGGTAGGCTGGCGTGTCCTGGAGGGGGTGATCGATGGTCAGCCGCCGGGTGTCCGGGGGGATGATGATCTGGATGCCAAGGCCGCCGAACTCCCCGGCGTTGTCGACGTCCATGTCTTCGGCGATGCGCGGCTCCATCAGCAGGCTGTGCGGATCGAGGGTCGACAGCGCGCCGTTGATCATGGCGTACTCCACCTCCGCGAGCTCGATCTCGTCGCCCAGGTGCAGCTCGAGCACCTCGGCGACGCGAGCGAGTTGATCCTCCACCTCGTCCAGCGAACCCAGGTCCGGGATCTCGAAGGCGGTGGCGTAGCTTCCCACGGCCATGTGGAGCAGGCGCCCGTCGGGTTCGCCGCGGAAGAGCACCTCGGGCACCTCGCGCTCCACCGCTTCGATGGCCTGCCGGAACATCTCGTCCGGGTCGATCCGGTCGGGCTCGACGTACTTCTCGCCCACGAACATGAAGGTGCGCTTCAGCAACTTCAGCTCGCTCAGCGCATGACCGCGGCCCAGCGCCGCGTCGAACAGGCCCGGCGCATCGTCGTACAACGGCGGCGTGTAGGACCCGTCCGAGGCGTTCGCCGCGTAGTGCCACGCCGTGACGGACGAACCAAGGGCGACCGACAACAGCACACCGTGCACGAAAGCTCCTTTCCTCATCCGCGGGCCTCCAGGAGCGCGCTGGACGCTCCTGCTACCAACATAGTCAGCCTTCCCGGTCTTCCGTGGAAGTCTCCGAGAGGATACAGCGCCGCGACGTCATGGCCCTAAAGCTCAGCTGCCCCCACTGCGGACAGGTTCACCGCCTGGCCTCCCCGATGCCGCAGCCCGGCAGCGAGCTCCAGTGCTGGTGCGGTCGGGTGCTGTCCATCAGCTACCCGCCGGGGCTGGTCGACAAGCTCCGCGGTCAGGGCGTGACCTTCGAGGGCGACCTGGGCCTCTCGCGGCCCGCCCCGGGCGACGAAGACGAGCCCACCGCGCTGCTCGACCGATCGCCTGCAGCCTTGACGATCGGCGCCGGCGCGCCGGTCGACGAGGACGCGCCGACCACGATCCTCCGACGGGACGACGAAGCCGAGCACGAGGCGCCTCCGATCCCCCAGGGCCGCCGGGAAGTCTGGAGCCCGAAGCCGCGTTCCGCAGCCCGTGAGGACAGCGGCACCGTGGACATGGGCAGCGCCGCACCGGGGCGACGCGCGCCGGAAGCCGCGTTCCCGCCGCAGCCGCCCGAAGTCCGCGAGACCAACCCGGTGACCACGAACAGGAAGAAGGGGGGCTGCCTGGTCTGGGTCAAGCGCATGATCGGCTTGGGTGTGCTGCTCGGGCTGGCCGGGGTCGGCGCCCTCGCCGGGGCCTTCGCCTACTACGCGCAGGACCTGCCCACCCTCGAGGAGCTGGCCGACTACCGTCCCCCCACCGTCACCATGGTCTACGACCGCGAAGGGCGGGTGCTCGGTGAGATCTACGAGAAGCGCCGCTACGTCGTCGATCTCGAGGCCATGCCCGAGCACCTGAAGAACGCGTTCCTCGCCTCGGAAGACGCCAGCTTCTACGAGCACGCCGGCGTCGATCCCATGGGCATCCTGCGCGCCATCCTCCGCAACGCCCTGAAGGGCAAGAAGGCCCAGGGCGCCTCCACGATCACGCAGCAGACCGCGCGGAACTTCCTCCTGACTTCCGAGAAGCGCATCAGCCGGAAGCTCAAGGAGATGATCCTGGCCACCCGCATCGAGAAGGCCTTCGACAAGGACTACATCCTCCACCTCTACCTGAACCAGATCTACCTGGGCTCGGGCGCGTACGGTGTGGAGGCGGCGGCGCGCATCTACTTCGGCAAGAGCGTGGGGGATCTCACGGTCGCGGAGTCCGCTCTGCTCGCCGGGCTCCCCCAGCGCCCGAGCGACTACTCCCCGCACCGCCACTTCGACAAGGCGCGCGCACGGCAGGAGTACGTGATCGGTCAGATGGTCGACAAGGGCTTCATCGCAGCGAGCGAGGGCGAGCGGGCCCTCGACGAGCACATCACCATCGTGAAGGAAGACAACCCCATCCGGGAGCTGGCCCCCTACTACACCGAGCACGTGCGCCGGCACCTCGTGGACACCTACGGCTTCGATCGGGTGTACAACGAGGGCCTGGTCGTCTACACCACCGCCAACCTGGAGCTGCAGCAGACCGCCCAGGTCGCCGTGGTCCAGCGCGTGACCGAGATGGACCAGAACATCGGCTGGCGCGGACAGCACGAGCTGGAGGACCCGGACAACGAGACCTTCTGGTTCCAGGTGGAACAGCTCTCGGGGGAAGCGGCGATCCAGGCGTGGCGAGACGAGCAGGAGCAGGCCCTCCGCGACGACGACCAGTTCCTGGAGGACCCCGCGCGGCGCACCCCCGTGCCGGATCGCTCGACGTTGCGGGTCGATCGCTACGACGCCGTGGTGCTCTCGGTCGACACGAAGCACGCGGTGGTGGGCATCGGCAGCCACGAGGCGATGATCCCGCTGTCCTGGACGACGTGGGCCTACAGGCCGAATCCGAAGACCTCCTGGCGCTACCGCGCGAAGCAGAAGGACATGGCCGAGGTGCTGTCGGTGGGCGACCTGATCCAGGTCGATGTCGTCGACCTCGACAGTCAGAACGTGAAGGAGCTCGCGGGCTATGCGCCGGCCGCCGAAGGCACCTATGCAGCCGCGAAGCTCTACCAGGTGCCCGCCCTCGAAGGAGCCTTCTTCGCCTACGACCTCGAGACCGGCATGGTCACGGCCATGGTCGGCGGCACCGACATGGAGAAGAGCGAGTACAACCGGGCCTTCCAGGCACAACGCCAGGTCGGCTCCACGTTCAAGCCCATCGTGTACGCCGCGGCGATCGAGAGCCAGAAGTACACCGTGGGCTCGATGCTCCAGGATGCCCCGCTGATCTTCAACACCCTCGAAGAGAAGCTCTGGAAGCCCGGCAACTACGGCGACGAGTACCTCGGCAACATCTCGCTGCGAAAGGCGCTGGCGCTCTCGCGCAACGTCTGCACGGTGCGGGTGCTCGACACCATCGGGCTCGATCCGGTGGAGGAGATGGCGCGGCGCCTGGGCATCGAGAGCCACCTGGAGAAGGACCTCTCCATGGGCCTGGGCTCCAACTCGCTCACCATGTGGGAGCTGGGACGCGCCTACTCGGTCTTCGCCACGTACGGCGAGATGGTGCAGCCCTACCTGATCGAACGGGTCGAGGATCGCGATGGTGCGGTGCTCGAGAAGAGCGAGCCGGCACACCGCGAGGCGGTGCTCGACCCCACGGTGGCCGGCATCACCACGTGGTTGCTCCGAGAGGTCGCCACCAGCGGCACCGCTGCGAAGACCAACCGGCTCGGCCTGACGGTGGCCGGCAAGACCGGCACCACCAACGACTTCAAGGACGGCTGGTTCGTCGGCTTCTCCGCCGAACACCTCGGGGTGGCCTGGGTGGGCTACGACACCCCGCGCAGCATGGGCGTCTCCTCCACGGGCGGTCGCACGGCGCTCCCGATCTGGATGGACTACATGAAGGTCGCCATCCCCAAGGAAGACAACGTGCCGTTCGCCGAGATCCCCGGAGCCCAGTGGGCACAGATCGACGAGACCACGGGTCGCCGCGCCCAAGGCGGACGCGGTATGCCCTTCCTCCCCGGCACCGTGCCCCAGAACGTCACGGCCGCCGTGGGCCAGGTCACCGCCGACGACCTGCTGACCTCCGACTTCTGAGACCGCCTCGATGACGCCCAGCCTCCTCGCGCTTGCGCTGTGGTCCTGCACCGACAGCACGATCACCACCGAACAGCGCTGCGAGGTCACCCTCACCGAGCTCGTGCCGGACAGTGGAAGCGTCGGCGACGCGATCGCACTCACCGCCGATCCCCTCACCGACACCTTCGACACCGCCTTGTACGTGGGCGGCGTGCGGGCCGAGGTCAGCTCCGTCACCCGCGAGGGCTGCGACGACTGCGACGACTGCGTCGAGGAAGCGGCCTGCAACGTGTGCGGCGACTGCGACGCCTGCGACCTCCTGTGCGAACAGGAGTGCTTGGAGATCGTCACCTTCGTGGTTCCAGAGGTCGGAGCCGGCAGCACCACGGTGCAGTTGTTCAACAACCACGGCGGCTCCACCATCCTCCCCTTCACGGTGCTGGGCACCGGAGACACCGGAGACACCGGATCGGGGGACAGCGGGGACTCCGGAGACACCGGACCGGGCACCTCGCCCACCGACACCGCCGACACGGGCACAACCGATTCCGGCGACACCGACCCCATCCACACGGGCGACACGGCCCCCGCCGACACGGGCTCCATCGACACAGGCGACACCGCCACCGGAGACAGCGGAGATTCCGCGTCCGGCGGCACCGACACCGGGGGGGAAGACACCGCCGCGCCCGCTCCGCCGTGGCGCGACCCCTTCCCGACTTGCCCCGTGACGCCCTGAGGCGCTATACAGCCCCGACGCCTCGCGCTCTCGGCGCGACCCTGGAGACCCAGAGATGACCATGCGCTCCTCCATCGCCCTGGCCGGCCTCGCCGCCTTCGCGCTCACCAGTGTTCCCGCCCTCGCCGGCGGCATCGGCGTGGCCACCACGGTCGGTGTGCACCAGGAGGAGGTGTACTGGTACGACGCCGCCCTCGATCAGCAGTTCGAGAGCCAGGCGCGCCCCACCTACGGCGGCGGCCTGCAGATCATCCTCGGCGACAAGGACGACAAGGTCCAGGGCCTGGTGAAGTTCTACGGCCTCGGTGACGCGGCGCCCACCGCTCCCTCCGACGCGGGCAACGCCGACTACGTGGCCCTCCGCGAGGAGATGCGCAGCGTCGGCTACGCCTCCGCGGGCATCCAGTGGGGCCTCACCGGCGACCCCGACGCGTTCATGTTCTGCTTGAACACCTCGCTGGGTAGCGGCTTCCTCACCAGCGACATGCTGGAATACGCCAACGCCGAGGTCGGTCCGGCCTTCACCTACATGCTCGCCGACACGATCCAGCTCAACGGCGAGCTCGTGGGCAGCGTGCGCTACCGCAAGGGCTTCACCTTGGCCTCGGGCGTGGGTGTCGGCGTGCGGTACCTGTTCGATTGATCCTGTTCCTGGGCTGCGCGCTCTCCGACAGCCCGCCGGGCTGGCTCGACCAGCGTGAACCCAGCGGTCCCTGCTACGAAGCGGATCTGATCGACGGTGTGGACGAAGCGTCCACCGACGAGCTGCACGCGATCTTCGATTGCCTGAACCGCGGCGGGAACCTCGATCCGCTGGCGGCGCTGGTCGACAGCATGGACGCCTCCAGCCGCACGGGAGCGGCGGTCGGTGCCGACCTCGCCCAGCTGGTCAACAACGCCCCCGACCTCCAGATCGACGTCTGGAAGCTGGCCGAGGCGGGGCTCGAAGCGCTCGAGGACCCTGGCGGACTCGCGGACACCCTGCGCGGCGTGGTGGAGTTGCTGTACGGCCAGCCCTGGTGGAAGCTCGAGGCTGGGGAGGTCGACCTCAACAGCACCACCGCGCTCGACGAAGGCCTGGTCCGTCCACTCTTGACGCTCGGCTCGAGCTCCTCCACGGTGCTCCTGGACGAAGACCTCGCACCCCTGGAGCCGCTGCGCGAGGCCCTCGCGAGCGAGACCACGCTCTCCATCCTGCACACCGTCGGCGGCTTCGTGGAGACCGACGATCCCGAGGTGGCCGATCTGCTGGCGCGGCTGCCCGAGGATCTCGGCGATGCCATCGCCCGTTCGCGCACCCCCGAGGACGACGCGTGGGGCGCATCCAGCGGCGACACCTTCCGCGACACCGTCGATCACCTGCTCTTCGACGTCTGCGAGGGCGAAGCCCCGCTCGACCGCTTCACCACGCCCGTCGCCGCCATCCTGCACGACGACACCACCTGGGGCGAGCTTCGTGGCGTGCTCTCACGGCTCGACGAGAGCGGAGCACTGGAGCGCATGCCAGCGCAGCTCGCATGGCTCGCCGGCGTGGATCGCGATGGCGGCAGCCTCTCCGCCGGAGAAGACAGCGCGCTCGTGGTGCTGCTCGAGGTCCTCCGCGACGCCGACCAGCCCCTGGAGTGCGGTGTGCTCCTGGACCTCGGCTTCTCCGACAACCTCTCCGAGGACATGCTCATCGGCCTGTCCGAGGCCGGCAGCGGCGCCACGGTCGACGCGGTGGGCCTGCTCGGGGACGTGTTGGACTCAGAGCTCACCTCCACCTTGCTCGAGACCGCAGCGAGCACCGGCTACTGCACGATCTTCGACAGCGACTTCGTGGACGATCTTGCGGCGCTGGACCGCTTGAACGACGTGCCCGACCTGCTGGAGACACTCGTGGAGCTCCTGGCCGCCCTGCACCACGACGACAACGACACCCGCATCCCAGAGCTCGTCGATGTGCTCTCCGACGCGCACAGGTGCGGCACGGCCTGGCCTGCGCAGGAGCTGCTTCGCGACATCGGCGACACCCCGGCAGCGGCCGATCTCGCGGGGTTCCTGCCCCTGCTCCTGCAGCCTCAAGCCTACGTGGACACGGCCGACTTTCCCACCGGCGTGCCGCTCTTCGACCTGGAGAGCCTGGCCGATCTGCTGCAGACCCTGGTCCCGGACGACGGCTCGGACGGACCGGCCGCCCGCATCCGGCCCTTGGCGGAGCTCAACTTCGACACCGAGAACATCTGGGTGTGGACCGGCAACTTCGGCCGCCTCCTGACCGAGGACAGCCGCCTGTCCGAGCTCCAGGACGCCTTGCCGGCCCTCGCCGACGCCGACCCCCGGCTGGAAGACGCCAACGAGCTCGCCAGCGTGCTGCTCGATGACGGGCTCCTGGAGCCCTTCCTGAGGATCGCGGAGGCCCCGTCGGTCAACCAGGCGCTCGCAGCGGCCGGCACCGAAGCCTCCGGTCCCCTGCCCTTCGCCGCCGAGTTGGTGGTCCAAGGCACCCTCGAGGACCTGCTTTTCAAGATCGACACGGTGTTGTCGTGGTTCGTTCACCCCGTCGACGAAGGCGACACCGGAGGCTGAGTTACCGTCTTGCCCAGGGCCGTCGTGTCCGAGGCAACATGATCCAAGACCAGCAATACCAGGTCCTTCCACGCCCGATGGGCGAACTCGATCACGACTACGGACCCGGGGTGCACATCCTGAGCCACCCCTACCCGATGTCGCTGTTGTCCGAGCTCTGCAGCGATCGCTGCAAGCAGCCGCGCATCAACCAGGTGCTCAGCATGCTGTTCGACTGGCTGCTGGCCCAGGTCGCCAGCCGCGAGCTCGTCACCCGACAGGCCACCACCTCCACGCGGATGCGTGTCACGGACGCCGAGGGCGTCTACGCCGGTGAGGTCGTGGACCGCGAGCAGCGTGTGGTGGTCGTCGACATCGCGCGGGCCGGCATCCTCCCTGCGCAGCGCTTCTTCGATGGCCTGAACCAGCTCCTCGACCCCGACGGGGTACGCGAAGACCACATCTACATGAACCGCGCCACCAACGCGTCGGGACAGGTGGTGGGCGTCGAGGTGAGCGGCAACAAGATCGGCGGCAGCGTCGAGAACGCCACGGTGATCATCCCGGACCCGATGGGGGCCACGGGCGGATCCATCGTCGACGCGCTCGCTCGCTACCGCGACGACGTCCCCGGCACGGCGCGGAAGCTGATCGCCGTCCACCTGATCATCACGCCGGAGTACATCCGATCCGTGCGCGCCGCCGACCCCGAAGCGGTGATCTACGCCATCCGGCTGGACCGCGGCATGTCGCCCCCCGAGGTGCTCGCCACCCGTCCTGGCGAGCGCTGGGACGAAGAGAGCGGGCTCAACGAGAAGCAGTACATCGTGCCTGGCGGCGGCGGCTTCGGCGAGCTGATCAACAACTCATGGGTCTGAGGGCATCGACGATGAACGAGGCAAAGCTGGACACGCTGATCAGCGAAGAGGCCATCCGTGCGCGGCTCGTCGAGCTCGGCACGGAGATCCGTGAGGTCTACGGCGACGAGCCTGTCACCTGCATCGGCATCCTCAAGGGCTCGTTCATGTTCATGGCGGATCTGGTCCGGACCATCGGAGGAGAGGTCCGCTGCGAATTCCTGGGCGTGTCGAGCTACCACGGGGGCACGCGCTCCAGCGGTGTCGTCAAGATCACCAAGGACCTCCAGCGTCCGATCGAGGGCCACCACTGCCTGATCGTCGAGGACATCGTCGACACCGGGCTGACGATGCAGTACCTGCTCCAGCTGCTGGGTGTGCGCTCGCCGAAGAGCCTGCGCGTGGTGACGCTGCTCGACAAGCCGGGCAACCGGGAGGTCGACGTTCCCGTCGACTTCGTCGGCTTCACGATCCCAGACGAGTTCGTCGTGGGCTACGGGCTCGACCTCGCAGAGCTCTACCGCAACCTTCCGTACATCGCGGTCTACACCCCCTGACACACGTTAGGAGCGGGCCGGAGGACTGCCCGTGTGGTTCGCTGCGCTGATCGCCTGCCACGACGCAGTGCCCGTCGAAGAGCAGATCGTCGACGTCGGCTGCGCGATGTGCGTGTACCAGATGGAGGACGCCGCCGGCTGCTACTGGGCCGCGGAGCTCGAGGGCGAACCGTGGGTCGTGGTGGGCCACACGCCGGAGGACCACCAGAACCACGCCCCCGATGGCATGTGCAACGTCGAACGGCGGGCCCGCGTGGTCGGCGAGCTTCGCGACGCGCGGTTCTACGTGTCGGACTTCGAGCTTCTCCCGCCCGAGGTGGTGCCCGAGACGCCCCGGTTCACCCCCGAGCACGAGCACTAGCGAGCTTCGAGCCGCCTACAGCTCCAGCTCCGCCCCGGTCACCAGGTAGACGGCACCGGCGTCCGTGCCGGCGTCGTCCTGGCCGTAGGCACCGATCAGCACGTCGCCCAGGCCGTCGTTGTCGATGTCGCCCACCCCGGCGACCGCGAAGCCCACGTAGTCGCCGCTCGCCTCGCCATACATCAGCCCGTCGCCCAGGGTGAGGGTGGTGGTCCCGGAGACCGGCCCGAGGATCAGGTAGGCCCCCCCGGCGTCGGTGTCGCCGGTGTCTTCCTTCCAGGCCCCGACGACCAGATCCCCGTAGCCGTCGGCGTCGAGGTCGCCACCGGCAGCGGAGC
>Ga0114932_10002027_pt1 | contig 22090 bp, 21 predicted proteins | sample 2SBtaG_2_FD_87286 | JGI IMG/M metagenome (GOLD analysis project Ga0114932, IMG submission 87286) | Deep subsurface microbial communities from Kolumbo volcano to uncover new lineages of life (NeLLi) - 2SBTROV12_ACTIVE470 metaG | ecosystem: Environmental > Aquatic > Marine > Volcanic ...
ACCCGCCTTAAGGTGCCTTTAATCGCAAGCATAAATGGTGACGCGATGGAGCATGGGTTGGAAATAGCCCTCTGCGCAGATATCAGAATTAGCAATATGTCGGCCCGCTTCAGATTCAACGACCTTCACAACGATCTGGACTTTCCTATGGATGGCGGCACTCAACGATTGCCACGTCTGATCGGATCCTCTTGGGCCATGGACATGCTTCTAACAGGACGGATCGTATCTGCTCAAGAAGCCCTTTCAATAGGCTTAGTAAACAAGGTGGTAAAAGATGAGCTTCTCGAGAAAACAACCGAACAAGTAGCGTCATCAATCGCCACTGGTGGCACTATTGCAAATCAATATGTCAAAGAATCAGTTTATAAAGGCATGGAAATGAGCCTGATTGAAGGATTGACACTAGAGACGGATCTTAATGTCATACTACAAAGCACATACGATAGGTCAGAAGGAATAAAATCTTTCCTTGAAAAACGCTCTCCTCTATTCAGAGGGGAGTAATCACACAAAAGGACATAACTAATTGCAATTAAAATTAGACTTACACACTCATATCTGGGAAGCATTCAACTTTCAACCTCTATCACTACAAATCGTCGAAAAGGTTATATCCGAAGTAAAATCCAAAGGTATCGACGGAATTGCCATAACCGATCACCATAACAAAGAGTGGGCTTTCCAATTTCGCGAATTAGCTGAAGAACATTTCCCAGAGCAAATTATAATAATCCCAGGTTGGGAGATCGAGATCAGGCCTCCGAACAGTCCTTTCGACGAATATCAAGTAACTGAATTATTTTTGGATAGTGGTGACGTATTTCGAATATATTGTCATCCTGGATATTACAGTCCGAATATAATAATTGAGGAGAACATACACGCTATAGAAATAGACAATTACATCCATAACTGGCACATCAGAAAACAACAAGTACAAAATATTGCCGACGAATACAATCTAATGACCGTAAAGGTTAGCGACGCTCACAATATTGAGAACATAGGGCTCAGATACACTGAAGTCAGTCTGGATGAACTATATCAAAGAGCTTCAGGGAAACATTGATAATGACATCTACATATACCACTATCCGCCTAACAATAAATAATAATACCGCACATATTGCACTCAATCGCCCGAAATACCTGAACGCTTATAACATTCAGATGAGAGATGAATTTTCCGAAGTATTACACCTAGCACAACATGACCAAGACATTCGTTGTGTACTAATAACAGGAGAAGGATCCGCTTTCTGTGCAGGCGCGGACTTAACAGAATTTGGTACCGCTCCTTCTCAAACAATCGCTCGATATGTTAGGTGGGAGAGGGATGTATGGGGACAAATGACATCACTCCCTAAGCCAATAATTACGGCTGTCCATGGATATTGCATTGGTTCTGGGTTAGAAATAGCTTTACTTGGTGATATTAGAATCGCTAGTGACAATGCTACTTTTGCCATGCCTGAAACACATTTGGGTATGATCCCAGCTGCTGGTGGAACACAAACATTGCCGCGAGTTACAGAAATCTCTACGGCATTAGATATACTCTTAACAGGGGAGAGATTCGATTCTAAAAAAGCTCTATCCTCTAGAATAATTTCTCGCATACTAGAGGACGACCAATTATTAAAACATGCCTATGCATTGGCTGATAAAGTGTCAAACATACTCCCTGAAAAATCATCTGCACTAAAAGCGATCTTGCGGAGCAATGAGAGACTCTCGGCCACACCATCTCTATCAGTTGAGCAACGATTGGCTCTTATTAACATATAATACCAATATATATACTCATGGGTACTCACGACATTTTTCACTTGAGGTGAAAGCATTGAACACTTCTGAATTTCTAACCATAACAAACCTTATAGTGCCTGAAAGAACAGCAATAATCTTTGAGAACACAAAAACTACTTTCGAAGAACTACAAGATAGGGTAAACATGTTGGCGAATGCTATGTTTGACTTGGGAATAAGCAGGGGTAGCAGAATCGCTTTCATGCATGTCAACACTAACCAAGCGATTGAAATATATTTTGCCACGGCTCAACTCGACGCTATATATGTCCCAATCAATTTTCGTGCAAAAGAAGACGAATTGACTCAAATGCTCGAAATATCTCAGCCAGACTTGTTATTCATAGGCAATAGATATCTACCATTAACAGACACGCTGCTAAACAAAGAAACTTTGCGTAACGATCAGTTGATAACACTCGATTCTCAAGAAAGTAATCAGTTTCTATACTATGAAGATATTCTAGCTGAGCAATCTGGTGAGCAAATACATTTTCCGGAAGATGATGATTCCGATACTACGGTTATTATGTTCACTGCAGGAACAACAGGTACACCAAAGGGTGTGATGTTAAGCCATAATAGTTTCTCATCTTATTTACTTTCTACAGTCTCACCAGCGGACCCAGATATAAGCGAAACTAATCTAATTACAGTTCCGTTTTATCACATAGCTGGACTACAGGCAGCGTTAGCAGCTATTTACGGTGGCCGCACAATGGCAATCATGCGGCAATTCGAACCTCTTGATTGGCTCAAAACCGCAGAAGATCATAAAGCAAACAGGGCTATGCTTGTACCAACTATGCTGAAGCGAATAATAGACCACCCGCACTTCCATGACTTTGATTTATCCGAGATGAGCGTCATCACATACGGAGCCGCACCAATGCCGTTAGATGTCATTAGGAAGTCAATCACAAGTTTTCCCAATACGATGTTTATAAACGCCTTCGGACAGACTGAAACAGCATCAACTATTACAATGCTTCCCCCAGAAGACCACATACTTGAAGGCTCCCCAACTGACATAGAGATTAAGTTGAGGAGGCTCACATCTATAGGGAAACCGTTGAGCGATATTGAACTATTGATAGTCTCTGAAGACGGAAAACCAGTAAACTCGGGCGAAATAGGAGAGATAGTAGCTCGTGGTGATAGATTGATGACAGGTTATTGGAATCAAGAGTCAGCTACTTCAGAAACATTAAGATCCGGATGGCTTTACACAGGAGACTTAGCCTATCAAGATGAGGACGGGTATATCTTTTTGTCTGGGCGAGCAAAGGATTTTATCAAAAGAGGTGGTGAGATGATCTCTCCCGAAGAGGTTGAGCAAGTTTTAAGGTCCCACCCTCAAGTGTCCGATGCCGCTATCATAGGAACCCCAAACGATGAATGGGGAGAAGAAGTTGTCGCTGTTGTAGTTGCAGAAAGTCCTACACCATCCAAAGATGCCCTGATTGAACATTGTGGTGAGCATCTAGCAAGCTATAAGAAACCAAAATACGTCTTCTTCATAGACGAACTCCCTAGGAACACTATGGGAAAGGTGCTCAAAAGAGATCTTAGAGAGCTATACAGTTAATATCGATAATACGAATGTAAGGGGGAATAAAGAATGAAAATCGCAGTCATGGGAACCGGAGGTGTTGGAGGTTACTTTGGCGGTCTATTAGCTAGAAACGATCTCGATGTTACTTTCATAGCCAGAGGAGAACATCTCAAGGCTATTCAAGATAAAGGCTTAAGAATAAACAGTAAAAACGATGGCGACTTCACTGTTTACAAATCTGCAACGGATAACCCATCCACACTCTCGAAACAAGACCTAATATTATTCACTGTAAAAATGTTCGACAATACAGCAGCCATAGAATCCATAAAACCGATTGTAGGTGACCAAACCACTATACTCACACTTCAGAACGGTGTAAGTAACGGATACGATCTAGCTGACATATTTGGAAACGAACGAGTCATGATCGGCACAGCAATGCTAGAAGGTCGCATATCAGAACCTGGAGTAGTCACTCAAGGAGGACCAGGTGCTGCTCACTTCGGAGAAATGTATCAAGGTATCAGTGAGAGAGGAAAAGAGCTACTCTCATTGTTTGAAGCCTCCAACTGGAAGGTCCAACTCCAGGAGAACATGCTCGATACCTTGTGGAAGAAATTCGCATATTTATCAGCATGCGCATCCACTTGCACGGCCAGCAATTCAAGCATGGGGGAAATGCGTTCTATTCCAGAAACTCGCAATCTAATACTTAATGCAATCGAAGAAGGCTTTAAAGTCGGCAGGGCATATGGTGCGCCGATCGCTGATGATGCAATGGATTGGGCTATTTCTGCACTAGATAATTTTCCTTATGATGGCAAGTCTTCTATGGCTAAAGACTTCGCTGAAAATCGTGCGGTAGAACTGGAAGGACTCACTGGGACGGTAATCAAAATGGCAGAACGTCTGCAGATTGATACTCCAATCAACAATATGTTATACGCAGTATTAAAACCCTGGGCAGAGAGAATAAATCACCAAGACAAGATTTAAACGTTTATTCATGGGAAGGGCGAGCGAAACTTATTTCATGGCCATCCGGATCACACACATGGAAGTATCGCTCCTTCCACGGCGCATTGGAAGGAATCGTTAGGGTATCTAAACCATCGGCAATCAAACGATCATAAAGTGCATCAACATCATCAACATATAATATTAATCGACCCCACCATTTCATACTCAGCGACTGCGTCAGAATCAAGTTTAAATAACTATCACCAATTCTAAAACTCGAAAACTCGCTATTTGGACCGCCATATAATAACTCCATGCCTACATGGTCAGCATAAAACACGACCGATTTTCCCATATCACGGACAGCCAATGTTACTGCGCTTATACTTGTAATAACCACTACCTATGACCTCACTATCTGACATGCGGTTAATAAGACTGGAACAAATTACCCCAATCAGTCTTTAGTGCCGACTTGATTCTTCGTTTACCATAAGTATTTAGCCAATACCCGTTATGATATAGATTTGACGCTAAAAAGGCCCATCCCACTATGGGACTCCTCAAAAGAGCATTTTCCAGAAATTTCAGAGGACCCCAATAAATGAGCTTTTGACCTTTGCTGGCTAAAGTATTTTCAGCCCTGCTAAAATTCCAGTTCACTTTCTCTATATCTTCTCCAACTATATTCAATGCCTTTATATCTGCACATCCCAGCCCACGTTCATGAGCCAAACGAATGAACTGTATACTCATAGGATCAAATCCCATCATATAGGCCGACACGGCATCAATAGCAACTTGATCTGAACTGGACACAAGTGTGTTTTTAACATGCCAGCGCATAGCCCTAGGCCCAGGTCCATCTCCTGCGAAGGTTCCATCCATAACCGCAAATATACCAGGATGGATTTCCTGTTGAATTGCCAACAAATCCACTAGAGTCTCATGTATAACTGAATGAGTCCAATGACGTTTCCTATGCAGTAATCCACCAAAAGCGTTCTTCATTGCCCCTGTCATAGTAGTGAAAACATGGGTTTTCATAGTCGGTAGATGAACGATATTCTTTCCTTCGAATGTTTCTGGTATTTGTATGCCTTCAGGGAATATAGAATCCAAGACCAACATATCGGCTTTAGGCTTGTAATCAACCCAAACATTGGGTGGAGTATCTAAATGAACCACCGGAAGATCACATTTATCTTGAACAGCTTTGTGTTTATTGTTGCGTTCCCCTTCATAAGAATCTACTACGACAGTTCCATTGTGTGCTCCCACCAAATTCTCGTACCCCAAGCTTCTTAGAGCACATATCACGCCCTCTAACTGCCAGGGAGAAGTAGAACATGCTGGATACCAATGTTGCCATGAGATATTAATCTTCAATAACGTCTCAATATCCTTACTAAGACATTGCGTAACCCCTGCCAATTCCATAGAAGTCTTGACGTCTTCTAATACTGTATTAGGGGTAGTCCGAACAACAGAGACAGTACTTACTCCCGTATTCGCAGCAATTTTATTACCATTGTCGGAACTATTAACGTTATCAAACGCCATACGAACAACTCCTATTCACCATCTCAGACGTTGTTAATCCACAAAACCAATATAGCGGTTACGAGCCAAACAGCGCACGCAGATAATAGCGGCAAATCTTGAAATATTAGGCGCTCTGGAGATTCAGATACATCAGAATTATTAAGAAGATATAAATACCTAAATAAACCAAAAGCTACCATGGGAACCGTCATCAACATAGAATGATCAGAGGGAAGATTATCTGCTTCTATTGTATAAAGAGTATAACTGAGTAAAGAAGCAGCAGCAGTAATATTCACAAGTTGTGATATTAAAGGTCCTGAATACTGCTTTAAAACCCCTCTGTAAGAGCCCTCTGTATCTCCATATAGCCTTAACTCAGCATATCTTCTACCAAATACTATAAATAATGCAGCGCATGCCGTTACTATATACAGCCAGGGAGAAGGAACCACTCCAATAAGCACTGCTCCTGCAGCAGTTCGTAGAATATAACCACTAGCTACTAAGAACGCATCCAACAATACAATACTTTTCGCTCCAAACGAATACAATAGGTTTATGCATATGTAGACTATCCCCAGTCCGCCCAAGACTATGTCGATATACCACATTAACGATATTCCAGTCAGTGACAAAGCCAGCATAAGACACACTGCAGTACTCACAGGAACTTTACCAGAAGCTATCGGTCTGTATTTCTTGGCTGGATGCTTAGTATCATTTTTCTTATCTTTCAAATCATTTAGGATGTATACGGAACTAACCGTTAAACAGAAGGCACAAAAAGCCAGTCCCAATTTGGAGAGCATACCACTAACGACGTTAAAGTCATCGGGAGACCAAACGTCGGAAATAGTGAACAAAAATGGAACAAAGATTAAGAAATTTTTAATCCACTGTCGAGGCCTCAGACAAATTATATGAGCATAAAAAGTATTCATTGACCGCAAAGGCTTAATATTAATCCGATATGACCGTTCTTCTGATCTTAATTATAATCCACTCAGCTGAGAATTTGAGTATGAATGACATGCAAAAAATAACATAAGTGCGGCTTGCTTGCAGTGCCAATCACACGCGACGTAATGGCCTTAATAAACGTTTGTCGCCCTTATATAAAACCCCGATTGCCACTAGTCCTAATACAACTGCAAACCACAATGTAGCTAATCGTATCAGCAAAACCGCTGACACAGCTTCACCTTTCTCCAACCCTATATTTACCAAAAAAGCGAGCATACTTACTTCGGTACCTACTAAACCTCCCGGTATTGCCGATATACCACCAACAATGGTAGACCAAGCGTATATAGGGACTGAAAACCACAAATTATTTTCTGTGCCCAATCCTTTCAGGATTAAGTATAAAGCAATACCTTCGCTAGCCCACGCTACAACTCCTAAGAGTGTAGCTATAATTAAGACTCTGACTTTCAATAAGACATCAAACGCAGACCTTGAAGAATCTATTTGTTGTTTCCATCTTGAGATAAATGGAACCCGATACAACAAATTACCTATCGAAGACTTAAAAAAGATGACAAACACCACCGAACTAGCTGTCAGAAAACAACAAATAACAAGCACCTCTATAGGTATAAGTCCCAATCCAGTTAGACCTACTAACAAGACTGATACTAAATCGGTCAATCTTTCCATAATTACTACCGCTGCAGAGCGAGCCACCGGCATATTAGCTTGCTGCTTCAATAAGTAACATTTGAAAAATTCGCCCACCTTACCCGGTGTCACAGAAAGAGCTAACCCACTGAAGAACACCAGTACACTGGCGCGGAATGGAAGATTCACATGAAGAACTTTTAGATAATACGCCCATCTAACAAATCGGATCCCATAATTTACTAACGCAAGAATTAATGCGAATAAGAAATAATGTTTAGGGTAATCCGATACTATTCGAATTACTTCTCTAAAATCTCCATACATTGCCAACCCTATGAATACTAGCACTGAGACGGAAACAATTAGGACTAATTTAAATCTATTCACTTTTTGAAATTACGCCTTGATTGATTTGGGCTGCCAAATACCCGGCGCCGAATCCATTGTCGATATTTACGGTAGCAACACCTGGAGCACAGCTGTTAAGCATCCCCAACAACGCTGACAATCCTTCAAAATTAGATCCATATCCTACACTTGTCGGCACCGCCACAATAGGCACAGATACTAATCCAGCAAGCACACTGGCAATAGCAGCCTCCATACCAGCTACAACAATTATGACATTTGAGTCTCTCAGTATAGACAATGAATCAAACAACCTATGAATGCCCGCGACGCCAACATCGTTAACTCGAACCACTTCATTACCCATTACTTCGGCCGTGACAACTGCTTCTTCTGCAATATTTAAATCCGCAGTCCCTGCTGCAACTACGCTTATACCAGGTCGGGATATAGTTTCAGAGTCGGGGCGGATTATAATAGCGCTTGCTAATTCATTGAACTCTGCATCGCTAGAAATTTCTTGGACATACTTAAACGTCTCCACATTCGTCTTTGTAACGAGTACAGGCTGATTTCGCCCTAGCATAGATTGGACTATTCCAACAACCTGCTCCGGAGTCTTTCCGGGTCCAAATATAACTTCTGGATGTCCAGTACGAGTCGGGCGATGGTGATCCACTTTCGCAAAGCCTATATCTTCATAAAAAGTTGAGCCAATTTCAGTAAGCACGTCCTCGACACTCATAGTACCGACATTCAAAGCGTTGAGAATATCTCGCAAATCTCGTGGTTTCATATACTAGCTTATTGTCCTCTTAGGCTTCAGGATTGGTGTTTCAAAATGGTCAAACGCATAGATAACGTCATCCTCCTCGACCCTTGCTACTACCAAATCTATTATTACGGCTGAAATCACTTCACTATTCTCCAATAATATTACTAAGTTATAAGGACCATCTGGCATTATATGCTTATATATCGACTTAACAGAAATATATCCCTGTTAGTGAAGATTCCAGATCGTCGTCGGATTCAATAACATATTATGTCAATTAGCAACTAAACACATTCAATACGTGATCACTTTTGTTGATATCGTGACAGATGTTCTCACAAATAGCACTGTACAACATCATTTTACGACTTTGACACTAAACACTGAACCATGTAGCATAGTCGGCGCCATATTACGGCTAAATCCCCGCATTATTTCGCAATAATCGCCATCATAATTAAGAGGTTCTTTTGACTGACAAAAGCCATACATCTCAATCAACATCTCGACTGTCAGGCCCACCAGTAAATCCCAAGTTTCGTAGCGCGTTAGATGAACTGGTAGATCTAGCACACCAAGGCCAATCGCCACAAAGCGAAGTATACAATCCTTCTGATGAGTGGCTAACCACAAGAATGCCTATTTTGGATGATCTTCCACAAGAACAACAAGAGAAAATTCTTCAAGAAGTAGCAGAGCTAGAGAAGGTAGCAGAGGAAGCCAACTCAGTTGGCAAGGCAGCCACAAGAGTCTGGCCCGAAGCCGTAGTAAGGCTAGATAATGGAGGTCTTGATTTCTTTAGCCAACTCGGGGTAGTTCGCCGCCCAGATTTAACTCAATACTTTGTAGACGGATTCGAAGCAAACCGAGACGGAATAGCATTTAGTTCTGAAAACCAAGAGCTATTCTCAGAAGTATTCGAATACATATCCGCGGCCATGCGATCACACTTTAAAGACGCGACTACTATTATCCAAACTGATCGTCAGATCGCAGATGCGCCAGGTCGGTCATTTCACGCCCGGCAGTTACTATTTGGGGTGAGATACCTCCAACTTCCATACATGTGGAAACAGTTGACTTTTGACCTACCTGAGCCAGAATACCAGAATACTCCAGACATAATAGAAGTTACCATCCCGAACTGGCTGGAGGATTTAGGTTTACCAGATAGTCTAAAATCACGAATCAATGAGTCAGGATTAACTCAACTAATATTCAAAGCTCCGACAAAAGGATTATCTCTGCATTTGGGATTTGACTATGCCGGCGAGCACAAAATGGGGCCTCTATCTATAGCCATGTTCCTAGTTAAACAGAATAACGGATTGGCAGTCCAAGCTTCTTTAAGCGTGGCTAGGGCAAAAACCATAGAAGGCCAATATAAGAATACCGGTATGGTCACTATTGGCCCGTCACTTCACGGAAAAAGCACCCTAACTATCATGATAGAACTTGCCAATAGCGCTCTGGGAGAACTCCTCCGACTCCAACCTGACCCGTCAGAGGGTGTATACCCAATGAACGATGATATTGTACTTCTCCAACCATTATCAAATCCCATTGAAACGACCAGAGGTGAGAATCGAATTAGAATATCTCATGGAATCGATGGTACGGAGAATAACTTTTACGCCGTGCCATTCGGACTAACTCATGAGGACGATCCAATAACGTACGATGTGGTCAGGGGTACTATTGACTCCCCGAACCCTCAGGAGACGCTAGAAAACGTCCCCGTTCATACATCTGACCGTACGCCGAACTATTTGGAAAATCCTGTCCGAAATATGCGTATGATTTTATCCAGATCACGGTTACTAGCTCGTAAAGGAACTGATAAACTTCTTGGCTCTATGACTCAAGACAGAGTATCTGACTCAGTTCACGTTCCTATGGACCACACCGATCAAGTCTTCTTTCAAGCAGTGATGCGACAAAACACCATTATCCCACCTCTCAGAAAATTAAATCTGGACCAATACATTCGAGTACTGATGTATGGGGAAGCAGTCCAAATGGGTGCCGCCATCGGGGCTATAGGACAACCGTATGTTGAATACTTTTCAGATCCTTTCATCATTGGACTTGAAGATGAAAACGCCAACCTAATGTATTACATACTTCAACAGATGGAACGTGGCGGTCTACCACATAGTTATTATGTGTTTAACACCGGAGGGGTAGGAGCAGATTCAAATGAGCAAGCCACAGGAGATAAGTACAAAAAAATACCCCGGGAACTAACTTTAATGCTCCAAGAGGCTGTACTCAGGGAAGCAGTTAAGTTTCAATATGACGCCACCTTAGGATCAGAAGTAGCCGTAGCTATCGTAGACGAAGATGGTAACGAAATTATGGATCTCCGGAACGATTGGTTGCCAATCAACATATATGGGGAATCCAGTTATACAGAAAGAGTGACACAACTTCGGAGGAGACGGTACTACGGACTGGATTCCGCTGACAAAGCAGGAATATTAAGATATACCAAAGTAACAGATACCCTCATGGACATGAGTGATATACCAGCACCTCAGAACGAACGCGAATTAGCGTGGCTCTTATCATTCTCGTGGAATGTTGACGAAGCATACAATTCTCTAAAAGAACTTTCCGAACACTTAACAGAGGGTTATAGACCTATTCCACACCTGCTAAGAGAGCTACGCAGCAAATATGAGTCTGGACTACAAACAGGATTAGAAATATCAGAATCGGGACAAGCAGCTCTGTCCGACCTCGGCCTCAAATAGAGTCAAGGGAATAGGAATACGTTATGACACAAAGATTTACAGGCGTACATTGGATGCTCGCAACCCCGTTTAATGATGACGAGAGTATTGATCTTAATTCAATAGAAAACCTGGTTTCGGAAGCTAGATCTAGCGGTTGCGAAGGCGTTGTTGCCCTGGGAGTCACAGGAGAGGCCGCACGAATGACGGACGAGGAGCGAATCGCTGTAGCCAAAAAAGTTATTCATAGCGCAGGTACATTACCTGTAACACTTGGTGCAACTGGAGCTGGCACAAAGGCCACAGTCGATTATTGCGTACAAGCACAAGAGATCGGAGCAGCAGCAGTAATGGTTTCAGCACCGAGTATGGGGAAACCAAATCTCGACTCTTTGTTAATTCATTATGAAAGGATTGCTGAGTCCATAGATATCCCGATTGTCGTCCAAGATTACCCTCAAACTTCTGGAGTTCAGATGCCTCCCGCATTTTTTGGCCGTGTAGTGGAGAATATACCTAAAGCCCATTATCTGAAATTAGAGGATCCTCCCACTCCGACTAAGATAACAGCGATTAAAGATGTCATAGGCGACAAAATGTCTATTTTTGGTGGACTAGGAGGTGTGTTCTTACTGGATGAATTACGTAGAGGCTCCTCCGGAGCAATGACAGGATTTGCATATCCCGAGGTCCTAGTAGCTATCTGTAACCATATGTATGCAGGAGAAACATCTGCTGCTGAATCCATATTTAGGACAAATTTGCCGGCCTTTTTGTTTGAATTCCAGGAGGGGATAGGAGTAGCGATAAGAAAACAATCATTATTCGAACGAGGCCTAATCAAATCCCCACGCGTACGCCATCCAGGCCCTCAAATAACTAACTCCACAAAAACCGAACTAATTGAACTACTAACCAGTGTCGGTCTCAGATAACCATCAAATCTCACTTTTGGCCGATATTAAGAGCTATGCGATTTCAACCGGCTTTATTGGAGGTTTAGCTGAAAGCCCCATTAAAACCGTGATCCCACCCAGAATTGCAAACCCATAAAAAGCTGACATGTAAGTTCCTGTGACATCAAACACATAGCCTGATAACACCGCTCCAATTGCCTGCCCTCCGGCCAGCATAGATTCTGTAACACCCCTTATAGATCCGAGTGAGCTGCGGCCAAAATAGTCAGCATACGCAATAGGAGGTACCACTAGCATACCGGCAACTCCGACACCGAATAAACCTGCATAGGCTAGAGCCTCAATGTTTGTATCTGCTTGAGGGAATAATCCTATAGACAGTGCTATCACCATTGCAACTGCAGCAAACACAAATCTGACTGGTACTTTTTCAGCTAGCCACCCCCAAGCTAAGGTGCCAACACCAGCCATCACACCACTGCCACTAACAGCGAGTGCTGATATCCTTAGGCTAAGACCCTGATCAATAAAATACGCTCCCTGATGCATATTAGTACCAGATTGAATCAAGTATAGGAATCCAGTACCTATCGCTAATAACCACAACGACCGGGTACCAATTGCCTCTCTAACGTTCCACTTAGGCTCTTCAGTGGTTGCCTCTCCGACTTCATCTTCCGATTTATTAGAGGTATCTCCATCTGGAAGCAATCCCACATCTTCAGGGCTTTGGCGAATGAATATTAGTACTGGCAGGAGAGCAAACATCCACACCATGGCTCCCAATAGAATCCAGGCTTGTTGCCAACCTCTAGATTGAATAAATATAAACGCCACGTACGGGAATACTGCCATTCCTACAGCATGACAGAAAAATAAAATCCCATTTGCTCTACCCCTCATCTTTACAAACCATCTGGACACTACAACAGACGCACCTATGGGAATAGGCCCAGTGAATAGCACTCTGCCAAACCCAAAAGCAGCATAAAATGTCACCAGCAACGTGGCCCATGAGAGGGAAACTGTAGTTATCCCAAGCAAAAATACCCCTGTTAACAACACCCATCTAACGCCAAATTTGTCACAAGCCCAACCAGTTACAGGTGCGCCGACTATTGAGAGAAGACCTCCCAAACTTGCGGCCCCAGCTATCTCTGTTCTAGACCATCCCAGGTCAGCTTCCATTGGATACACGAATACTGCAATGGTTAAACTACCAGCAGCATTCCTGACGAACATTGATAATCCAGCAGAGAGTACTATTACCCACCCATAGTAGAATGGTAAACGATTAACGTATCGGTTCAATCTACAATCTCTTCCAAAGTATCTGCTTCCTTTTTTTCACTTTTAAGAGCAGCATACATTGCACCCAGCGCGCTCATACTACCAGAATACAGTGTTAGTATTACCACCAGGATCCAAATGAAAGCAACTTTATTCGGGCTAATATCAAGCACTGCAATCAGCGCAAGTGCTATCAGTATAAAAACTGCTAGACTAAAAACTCCGATCCAGGCACCATATTTTAGCCCTCTGATAGATGGAGAATCAGTTCTATCTTTGGCAAATGAAATACCCACATAGCCGGCAATGAATGGACTAATTGGCCACGTAAAGTGAACAACTGGGATTAGAAGATATCCCACAATAATACCTAATCCTACAAGAATCCCTATACCCATTAGGTTCCCTCTTTATATTATTGAACTCGCTCAAAAATGATAGGGTTTATATAACAAGCCTATGCCATATTCAAAGCACTAAATAAATCAAGCAAAAAAGCGCGCGTGTAAGTATACTTGATTATTAGTAATATTAAGAGCCCTAACTCACATAGGGAAGAAGGAATATGTCTACGATTAACACCGATAAAATTAAAACACTAACTTTCGATATATTTGGAACAGTTCTTGACCTAGCAGGTAGCTTAATCCCTCCTACTCAAGAATTTTTATCAGCACACAACACGAATATATCAGGCCAAATATTTTGGCAGGACTGGAGATCTCGCCAGAGGATAGAACAGTATCAAGACAATCTTCTAATGCTGGGACACTCTGGATATCAATCTACCTGTCGAAGAGCATTTATATACTGTTTAAATCTGCATAAGGTCCCGTTTGAGGAAGATGAAATAGACGACTTCATGTCTGTATACCAAGCCCTCAAACCATACCCTGATGCCATAGAAGGACTGACAAAACTCTCAAAGAGGTATGAATTAGTGGCTTTGTCCAACGGTGAACTAAACTTCTTAGAACATCTGGTAGAAAATAACATCAGAATCCCGTTCAATGCGATATTTTCGGTACAAAGTGTCGGTCAATTCAAACCGCATCCGAGCATATATAGATACGCTGCTCAATCATTGAACCAATCTCCCGAGGAGATAATGATGGTCGCTGCACACGCATTCGACATACTGGGCGCACAAAGTTGCGGTTACAAGAGTGCATACGTGAACAGATACGACCTGCCAACAGAGTATTCAGCGTACCAGCCAGATTTAATAGTCGAAGATTTTCTAGAATTGTCCCAAATTTTATTAGCTTAGTTACAGTATGAATACGTTGGAAACTAAGAATCTCAGGTGTTATACTTCGGTAACAAGGCGACCCTAGGAGAGTTTGCGATGCGGATACCTATGAAGGTCGATTACGGCGTACGAGCACTCATGGAGCTTGCAACCAAATACGGCCAAGGCCAAGTTCAAACAGCTGATATAGCATCAAAGCAAGGGATCCCGGAATCATACCTAGAACAACTCATGGCCGCCCTTAGCAAAGAAGGGTTAGTAGAGAGTCGCAGGGGCCCCAGAGGCGGTCACTCTCTAAGCATGGATCCTTCTGAGATAACCCTGAGCATGGTAATGAATACTCTGGAACCAAACAGTTCCCCGCTCGATTGCATAACCTCACCTGAAGACTGCATGTTTTCAATATCCTGCGCTCAGCAGGAAATATGGAAATCGGTTGAACAATCCATACACGACGTATTGAGTAGCATCACCCTAGACAATCTCATTCAAAGGCAAAATTACTTAACCGAAACAGTAATTACCTAACTGACTACACCAACCCTGAGAAGTAAAATCCGACCATGATCTTGACAAGGCATCGCACCCCGGATAGACTCGAGTATTAGATGAACACAAAAATCACTATTTACCAATACTGTTGTAACTGTCCCCACAAATAGGGACAGGTTAAACACATTAGCCAATGAGCCTGTGCCCGACCGGATTAAGATCCAGTAAGGAGCGCGGGCTTTTTACTTGTATACGGGACAATATTTCGAGGTAATATTACTGGAGGTAACCAGAAAATGACACAACAATCCAAACCGCTTACTCCGGACCAAGTTAAACGATATAGTCGCCACATCATTATGAACGACGTCGGAAGTAGCGGACAACGAAAACTAATGGAATCGAAAGCATTAATCATTGGAGCCGGAGGTTTAGGCTCTCCAGCAGCTGTATATTTGTCCCTAGCAGGCGTTGGAACAGTTGGTATGGTGGATTCCGACGTCGTAGAACTTTCTAACTTGCAGAGGCAAATACTACACCATACTCCAGATGTGGGAAGGCCGAAATTAGAGTCCGGAAAAGACAATCTGTTAACCTACAATCCCGACATAAACGTTGTTCTGCACGAAGTAAGGCTAGAGTCCGATAATGCCATGGACATCATTAGTCAGTACGATCTCGTAATTAACGGCGCTGACAACTTCGCCACTAGGTACCTTGTGAATGACGCCTGTTACCTTTTGAATAAGCCTCTAGTAGATGGCAGCATACTTATCTTTGACGGCCAGGCTACTGTGTTTGTTCCCGGCGAAGGATGTTACAGATGCTTATTCCCATCACCTCCTCCTCCTGGCATGGTTCCTAACTGTGCTGAGGCAGGAGTACTAGGCGCTCTAACAGGACTCGTGGGAAGTATACAAGCGACAGAAGCCTTAAAATACTTCTTAGGAATTGGAGAAAGCTTAATATCTAGGTTACTACTGGTAGACGCTCTATCCATGACATTCAGAGAGGTTAAGCTAAAGCGCAATCCACAGTGCCCGCTTTGTGGCGACAATCCAACGGTAACAGAATTGATTGATTACGAAATCTTCTGTGGAGTCGGCAGTCCTGAGGAAATGGGCGTCATTTAGATCGCGCATATCGCCTAGCGCTCTATAACATCTGACTACAATACAATATAGGATGGATAAAACCTTACAAAATGGTAACTAAGCAAAATTATAAAGGCATTCTGTCAACTATCGGCAATACTCCGGAAGTAGAGTTGGAAAACCTGAGCCCTAATCCGTCCGTCAAGATAATAGCTAAGCTAGAAGGGCAAAATCCAACAGGGAGCGTCAAAGACCGCATTGCCCTAAGAATGATCGAACAAGCCGAAAGATCAGGGGATCTTAGTAAACAAAAGACAATCTTAGAACCGACTAGCGGTAATACCGGTATATCCTTGGCTATGATAGGCAGATTGAAAGGATATAAAGTAACAGTAGTTATGCCAGAAAATGTCAGTTCCGAACGTACTCAATTGCTGGAGGCATACGGGGCAGAAATAATATATTCAGACGGATCTCTAGGAACCAATGGATCCATAGATCGCGCTCATGAGGTTTATCAAAACCATCCTAGCGAATATATCATGATGTATCAATACGGTAACGAAGCCAATCCTGATGCCCACTACCACGGCACGGCATTAGAGATAATTGACAGGCATCCTGACTTAACCATGTTTGTAGCCGGGTTAGGGACAGGTGGGACTCTAATGGGTAACGCTAGAAGGCTAAAAGAGCATAACCCGGACGTAAAAATAGTTGCTGTCGCTCCGGAGCCTGATGATTTCATATCTGGATTACGTAGATTGGAGGATGGCTTTATACCTCCAATATTAGACATATCACTACTAGATGCCAGACTCATGGTCGGCAGCTACGACGCATTCCACACTACAAAACGCTTGTTAAGCGAAGAAGGAATTTTCGCGGGAGTTTCCTCTGGATCTGTAGTCCACGCCGCCATTAGACAATCGGAACGCATGGAACAAGGCAAAATAGTATGTTTGCTCGCAGATGGAGGTTGGAAATACTTAAGCACCAGCCTCTGGACAAAAGACTACTCCGACCTTGAGCGCGAATCAAAGGGCAAAATATGGTGGTAAATATATAGATCCGGAAAGGGATGCCGCCAGGCAGTTATAATACGCCAAAGCAATCGGTACCACTGAGCCAGGAAATCTTGAAAGTGCATCCCCCCAATGATATACTCACCGAACATAGTTTAGTAGAAAGCGGGTTTAGCCCGCTTTCTTGCTGGTTGGCGACTACTAAGCTAGCTAAATGTGAAAATCGGGGAGTTTGACAATGAAAAGCGACTTCTTAATCGCGTTAACTCAGCTAGCCGCAGAACGCCACCTTCCGAAAGAGCAGGTTTTATCAGCGATAGAAGTAGCTCTTGCATCAGCATTTAAGAAAGATAGCCCAGCGTCTGGGCAAAATATAACGGTTAATCTAAATCCCAATACCGGAGATGTCAGCGTCTTCGCACTGAAAACAATAGTAGAGACAGTCGAAGACTCCGATCGAGAAATTACTGTAGTCGACGCCCAGTCTATCCAGAAAGGCGCAGAGATAGGGGCGGAAATTGCGCTACCGGAGCCATTACCTCATAACGCCAGTCGAATTGCTGCCCAAACTGCCAAACAAGTCGTCCTTCAAAAACTACGAGAAGCAGAACGCGAATTATTATATGAAGAGTTCATACAACATAAAGACGACATAGTCTCAGGAATCATAGAACAAGTTGACGGCAACCGTGCTGTACAAATCGATCTGGGCAGAGCCCAAGCTATCATGCCCAGTGACGAACAAGTCTTTAATGAACGATATCGAAAAGGCCAACGGCTGAAAGTCTTCGTACTAGACGTCCGGACTAGTCCTAAAGGACCCGAGATACTAGTATCTCGAAGTCATAAGAATCTACTAAAAAGACTATTTGAGATTGAAGTTCCTGAAGTGTATAACGGCGTCGTTGAAATAAAAGCGATCGCTAGAGATCCCGGATTCAGAAGCAAAGTCGCAGTCAACTCCACACAAGATGGTATCGATCCCGTGGGTTCCTGTATAGGGGTTAGAGGCAATCGAATCCAAAGCATAGTTAACGAATTGCAAGGGGAAAAAATAGACGTAGTCCCTTGGGACGATGATCCCAAAGAGTTCATCGCTAAAGCCTTGAGTCCTTCTGAGGTAGTACACGTAGAGCTTGAACAAGCCGAACAAACAGCGGTAGTAGCAGTACCAGACCGCCAATTATCGCTGGCCATAGGAAGAGAGGGACAAAACGCAAGATTGGCCGCTAGACTCGCGGGCTGGCGGTTAGATATAAAAGGCCTATCAGAATGGGAAGCGTATCAAGAAACCAAACAACTTCAGACTGTTGAAGAGGCAATTGAGTTACAGACTGAGACAGAGGAGGATACCACTCTCACTTCAGACACCGTCGATTCAGAAGCTAGCTTAGTTACTGAACTTGAAACGGAAGAGACACTAGTTCTGGAGACCACTGAGATCATAGATAGCACTGAGACTCCCCCTGAGGAACTAGTAGATAATATACAAGCATCATCTGAGATTGCCCAAGACTCACCTAGCGAGACTCAACTAATAGATGAGGATGCAGTGCTTGAAGCTCTGATTAGAGAAGAGGAAATGACTGAGGAGACGAGCCAAGCATCTGACAATCAGGCATCTACTCCTGATCAAAGTCTAAGTGTAGACAGCTTACAAGAATTTACATTAGACGACCTAAGCTCGTCGGAGACTTATATCGAAGAAGATGAGGATACCGGCATACCTGATGCGCCTATTCTCACCCCTGATGCGGGTAAAATTCGATTTGCCGAAGATATAGTTCCGGAGCAACGAGGCACAGGCAGAAGAGACAGACGTAGCCGAAGGAGTGGGCCAGCTGCAAACACAAATCGCCGCGGAGGCCCTGGCAGATAGTAATTTAGCAACACTCTCGGTAGGAGATTACATGAATAAACACTATCACTTCCCCAGGCGGGCATGCACAACGCGGTAGTAAAATATCACAACGGAAGTTTCGTACGGATCGTGGACACCATTGAAGGCCACATTGTTGTCGAACATTCAAAAAGGCCACCCAGGTGAGGACGCTACATTTTTAAATCAGAGACATACTCGCAGAATCAAACCTTACAAATGACATTAGCCAAGGGTCCACATAGCTACGAATTCAGAAGTGGATAGCTTAAGTCTAAGCGAAACAACCTAACACAAAATTAGCGCAGAATAGCATTACTAGGATCTGATATGACCTATGAAGATAACATAACAAACCAAGACACCAGCCGACCTAATGAAGGCCGTGAGGCTAGAAAGACGCCAAGTCGCACTCTGATACTGCCAGAAACTCTAAGTGTCAAGCAATTGGCGGATCTCTTAGACGAGAGCGCTATAGACGTTATAAAACAGTTGATGCGTAGCGGTATTATGGTGTCAATGAACCAGATTATCGACCATCAAGTTGCATCAGTAGCTGCCAATGCATTGGGTATACGTACCCGAGTAAACGAAGATGCCGCAAATGGTGCACACTTATCCAGCGAAACAGATTCCGCTGCAGACGATATCAACTTGATATCTAGACCTCCTGTGGTAACTATTTTGGGGCACGTGGATCACGGTAAAACGAGCCTTCTAGACGCGATACGACAAGGACATGTCGCTGAGAATGAAGCAGGGGGAATAACACAACATATTGGCGCTTACCAAATCGAGACCGCGGGACAAATCGCGACATTTCTGGATACGCCTGGCCATGAAGCTTTCACAGCAATACGGTCCCGCGGTGCTCGCGTTACTGATATTGCAATCCTCGTCGTAGCAGCTGATGACGGATTAATGCCGCAAACCCTAGAAGCTATTAGCCACGCGAAGGCGGCGGAGGTTCCCATAATAGTCGCTATTAATAAAATGGATCTACCAGGAGCAGATCCAGAACGAGTCAAACGTCAATTAAGTGAACAGAACCTACTAGTCGAAGACTGGGGCGGCGATGTCATATCTGTTGAGGTCTCTGCGAAAACAGGTGACGGCCTAGACACACTACTAGAAAACATCTTTTTAGTATCAGAAATATCAGAATTGAAAGCTAATCCAGATAAACCCGCCACCGGGGTAATCATAGAATCAAAACTTGATCGAAGACGCGGCCCTACCAGCACTGTCTTAATTCAAGGAGGAACACTCAATATTGGAGATTACATAGTAGCAGGCAAAAGCTGGGGCCGAATACGCGCCATGGCAAACGATCGCGGAGAGCCCGTTAATAAAGTATTACCCGGAACTCCAACCGAACTTCTCGGTTTCAATTCAGTTCCATCCGCTGGGGACCTGTTCTCTGTATCAAACACCGAAAAATCAGTCCGCTCTATAGCCCAATCATCAGGAAAGTCATCTAGCTCGCAAGCATCCCAATCACGCGCGATTACCTTAGACGAAATAGTGAATCAAATTGACGCCGGTGATATAAAAGAACTGAACTTAATCTTAAAATGCGACGTACATGGTAGTAGTGAAGCTGTCTGCAAATCGTTAGAGCAGCTGACCGCTCAAGAAGCCCGTATTCGAATCTTACACTCCGCCGTCGGAGGCGTAACCGAATCTGATGTCCTATTGGCCAGTGCCTCCCAAGCTATCATTCTAGGATTCAACGTACCAGAAGAACTCGGAGTTGAGAAAGTAGCCGAGCGAATGAGCGTCGAAATAAGACATTACGACATCATATACAAACTTATTGAAGAAATGGAACTGGCTCTTCAAGGAATATTGGATCCTACGTACCGCGATATAATTATTGGCCAAGCCGAAGTGAGGGAAGTTTTCCCATCTCGTCGTGGAACTCAAATAGCAGGTTGCCGAATCATCGATGGAAGAGTAACCAGAGGTGCTAACATGAGAGTAGTACGAAATTCTGAAACGCTACACGAATCTGCTATAGCCAGCCTCAGACATTTCAAGGAAGAAGTGAACGAAATGAACTCAGGCACAGAATGCGGAATCATGATTCAAGGATTTAATTCATTTGAGGAAGGCGACATACTCGAGTCTTACCGACAAGAACGAGTCTAAACGACACTCCGCATCATCAGGAAATAAGCTAACGACGAGGACACATGTCCAGAAGAACGGACCGAATAAATGTTTTAATGCGTCAGGAGCTGAGCGGATTAATTTCCAGGGAACTAAAAGATCCCCGCGTATCAGGAGTTATTACTATCACCCAAGTAAACACCTCCAGTGATATGCGGAACGCTCGTGTTTATTTAAGCGTCATGGGAGACACAGACGCCAAACGGGAAGCCCTGGCCGGGATACGCTCCGCCTCCACTTTCCTACGTAGAGAACTAAGGAATAAAATATCGCTAAGGTACATACCCTTCTTGAGCTTCGAACTCGACGATTCGCTAGAGCACTCCATGAACATGATCAGCATACTAGATAACATCAAACTTAGCGACTCAACTCCTGACACACCTTAAGCATACATCTGACATGAGCAACCCACCAAATATCAACGGATACGTGAACCTCCACAAACCCATTGGCATCACATCTATGGAAGCGGTACGCCGCATAAAACGACATCTCCCCAAAAAAACAAAGGTCGGGCATGCAGGTACCTTAGATCCCCTTGCCGAAGGAGTCCTACCCATATGCATTGGATCTGCAACCCGTCTTATGGAATATGTAGTATCCGGTA
>Ga0114932_10002030_pt1 | contig 22059 bp, 17 predicted proteins | sample 2SBtaG_2_FD_87286 | JGI IMG/M metagenome (GOLD analysis project Ga0114932, IMG submission 87286) | Deep subsurface microbial communities from Kolumbo volcano to uncover new lineages of life (NeLLi) - 2SBTROV12_ACTIVE470 metaG | ecosystem: Environmental > Aquatic > Marine > Volcanic ...
CTAAAAAGCTCGATGGTGTATCGACTGTTATTCTCAGAAAATAGCCACTCATAGGTGTTTGACTGAATCGACCGAAGGCGTCGACTCACAATACTCTCACCTTTCGTTGAATCACGAATAGGTGCACCCGCATCAGTTATTGCCTTTCGGTTTGTAACGTCCGACGTCGCTTGGGGCAACGGCACAGCAACGTTGTCCCGCAATGTCACGGTTGTTACGTATCCAGACAAAGGGGCTTCTGGAGTACTCGCTTGGGTGACATTGATTGTGGCGACGTCCGCAGCCGCGACCGCCGGCTTTTGTGCGGTGGTCTTCAACGGAGCATCATTAACACGCCATTCGGCCTCCAAGTAACCCTCCGCTTCAGTTGCTGCCACCAACCCCAAAGCTTCAACCCAACCTCCTATCTCTTTCGGAGCCTGAATCTGTGCCCACCCTGCTCGCCAGTCAAGAATATCTAGCGACACACCCGGCTCAATTTCACCCACAACAAGCGATGCATCGCCTGGCGAAACTTCGGCAAACACCTTGACCTTTTCTTCCGCACGCCAGCCGCCAGTGCTGTCCCCACTTAGCTGTGTCCCATCGAGCCACAGTCTAAAACCCTGACCCACAAGTACCTTGGCCCACCCCGATCGGCGCTCGACTAACTGCACCAGTGCACCGGAGGGCAGCCGATCGACAATAGGAGAAAGGCGGTTAAACGACGCATGGACGTGAAGCGGCGAGGCCCCTACTCTGAAATACACGGTAGGGCTATTTTGTGAAGTGGCCGCACCTTGCTCCTCCAAACTCTTCAACAACCGTGTAGCCTGAGCATGGCCCTGCCCAGCCGCAGCTTTTAGCCATATGATGGCTTCGGCGCGATCTTTTGGGAGACCGATGCCGTAAAGACAAGCCCGGCCCAATCCATACTGCGCATCCGCATTACCGCCATCGGCGGCAAGACGCCACCAGCCAAGCGCCCTGGCCAGATCTTTGGGGGCTCCGACACCAGAAAGATGGGCAACCCCAATACGATACTGTGCTTCCGTATGTCCTAACTCTGCGGCATGAGTAAGCCAGTACGCCGCCTCACGCGAATTTTTCACCACACCTTTTCCACTACCGAACATCAGTCCGACACGAAACTGTGCTTCCGTATCACCGTCATAAGCACGTGGCAACCAGATCTCAAGTGCCTTTTGAAAGTTACCTGCGGCAAACGCATCCTCTGCATCATCCGTGAACGCCGGATACGACATGACACCCAATCCGAGACCTATCAAAACCAGCAGAATAAAACGCCCGATGCACGAAGTCCGCGCTGCAGCGCTTAACACGCGGGCAACCCATGAAATGATTCGATCATTACAACCATCCCGTCGGTAAGAACGCCCGAATTATAGCGACCATCTGTTTCAATCGGATGTCTGTTCACGCCACGCTCGCAGAGTGTCCAATGAACGCCGGCCATGATAAGCGAGCTGATTCTCGTCGTAACGCCAATCCTGTCCAACAGGACAGGCGAGTCGGGCGAGACACCGATCTGCACAAGACGAGGCGGATTCCAGCCGATACGAAACGCAACGATCCAGGGCAAAGGACTTTTCCAATCGTACTGCAACTGCTGGGCACGCGCTTCGGCACGGTTTTTCCACGCATCGATCACACGGTGAGCCTTGCGAAGCCAGCGGCACCGTCTCCTGTAACGGACTATCCAGAGCAAACAATGCCCGGTACGCGAACCAAGTTCCAAACCCCGTGTTGATACCCATTCCGAGGGGTGACACGTGACTCCAACCGGCAAACATACCGAGCTGCTGCAAGGGCACCGGTAGCGAACCCGGATAAAGCATCTCTACCTCCCCGCCACCCCAATACTCGCTTACCACACGACCAGCGGCATTTACCGAAAACGTATCCAATGGATGATCGCTATCCGTCAAATCACCGCCGGACTGTCGCCACAAAAGACGACCCCCAGCGCCTAACATCACAAACCGGCGGGTCGATTCGAGGCTCACCCCGCAGTCCTCCATGGACTGCCGAAGCCGCTGCGGCCATTGGTCCGCCCGCATCACGGCCTGCAGGTTGAATCCCTGCGTTGCAAGCCACTCATGTCCGCGCTGCTGAGATCGGTTCATGGGTTCATTACTCTGAAATGCACAATAGCGTCAATACACCCGGTATTAATGCCACCCGACGAGGTACCCTCTTGTGGCCTACATTTTACGTGTATCGTGTGTTCCATGAACTCCCCACTTCAACCACGCATCCTGATCCATGGCCATCGCGGTGCACGTGGACTCGCTCCAGAGAATACTCTGGCAGGTTTTACCTGCGCGCTTAAGGTGGGCGTCGACGCACTGGAACTCGATCTTCGAATGAGCGCAGATGGAAAAATCGTCATTCACCACGACAGAAAGCTGAACCCTGACCTGACACGCATCAAAACAGGCGCTTGGCTCACCTCCCCCACCAAATCGATTGATCACTATACATTTGAAGCACTTCAGCAATTCGATATGGGTTGTGCCCGACCTGGATCATCCATTATTAAACGTTTTCCCTATCAGACCGCTCGGGATGGGCAAACCATTCCTGATCTTGCGATGCTTCGTAACCGGGTAGCGCCTGCACTCGATGACGGTTTATTCCTCAATCTTGAGATTAAATCTGATCCGTTAAAACCAAAACAAGGACCAACACCGACAGAGTGGGCAACCACCCTGGTTGATGAACTCAACACTCTCGGCCTGATTAATCAATGCTGGGTCCAGTCTTTTGACTGGCGAGTGCTTCGCCAGATTCATGCATTAACGGACAAACTACCCACTGGATTTCTGACCAGCACACAACCAGACTTCGACACCGTCACTGCGCATGCAAACGGTGCCTCCCCTTGGCTTGATGGTTACGATCCAGCGCAAAACAGTCATAGCCTGCCACGGGCCGTCGCCGCCGCAGGTGGACATTACTGGGGACCGTGCTTTCAGGACATTACCCATTCGCTGGTCAGCGAGGCCCAATCGTTGGGACTTGAAGTTCACACCTGGACTGTGAATGAAATCATGCAGATCGAGACCATGATGGATTATGCGGTCGATGGGATCATCAGTGACTACCCAGACCGGGTCCGCACGGTACTTGCTAAGAGGCAATACATTTTGCCGAGAGTGTTTGGAAGCTAGCATCGGCTGGCAACCGCCGTCATTTATCTATAATGTCACTGTAGTCAAATAAGCCGGTGCATCGTGTATCCAACAGAACGATACGATAAAAAGGAGAATTGCTTTGAGCCACGTCGACTCCATTTATGAGGAAGGTCTCGAGCGTTGTGAAGCCAATTTCACCGCGCTCAGTCCACTCAGTTTTATCCGCCGCACGGCTCGTGTCTATCCGGAACACACGGCACTGGTGCATGGACCACAGCGACAGAACTGGGCCGATACTTACCGCCGCTGTCGGCAACTGGCCTCTGCCCTCACACGCCGTGGCATTAAAAAGGGCGATACCGTCGCCATCATGTCGCCCAATGTACCGGCCATGTATGAGGCACATTTTGGCGTTCCCATGGCAGGTGCCGTGCTTAACACACTCAATATCCGTCTCGATGCCGACACCCTGGCTTTTATTCTCGACCATGGTGAAGCGAAAGCCTTGATCACAGATTCCGAATTCTCTGAAGTGATGACAGAGGCGGTGGCCAAAACCAGCCGCAACATCCTGGTCATTGATATCGACGACCCACTGGGACCCAAAGACGGCTGCATCGGGGAAGTCACCTACGAAGCATTACTTGCCGAGGGAGATCCGGACTTCGTTTGGTCCCTACCCGCTGACGAATGGCAGGCAATCTCTCTCAATTACACCTCCGGTACGACTGGCAACCCCAAAGGGGTCGTCTATCATCACCGTGGGGCCTACCTAAATGCGATCAGTAATCTCATCGGCTGGGAGATGGCACATCATCCCGTCTACCTGTGGACGTTGCCGATGTTTCACTGCAACGGCTGGTGTTTTCCGTGGGCGCTAGCCGCCGTCGCCGGGACTAGTGTCTGCCTGCGGAAAATTGAACCGGGGCCTATCTATGATGCTATTGCGGATGCCGGCATCACACATTTTTGTGGTGCGCCTGTCGTCTTGGGGATGCTGATCAATGCCCCGGAAAGGGAAAAACGTGACTTTAATCAGGTTGTCCGCGTCATGACCGCCGCTTCACCACCGCCGGCCGCAGTACTTGCTGCCATGGAATCTGCTGGCTTCCTGGTGACCCACGTCTATGGCCTGACAGAAACCTACGGGCCGGCAGTTATTTGCGCGTGGCACGAAAGTTGGAATGCACTCAGCACCGACGCGCGGGCTGAAAAAAATTCACGCCAGGGGGTGCCTTACCATGTGCTGGATCAGTTGGAAATCTTCGACCCCGAAACCATGACCGCTGTCACGGCAGATGGCGAAACCATGGGCGAAGCCATGTTTCGCGGCAACAACGTGATGAAGGGTTATCTTAAAAATCCAGAAGCGACGGCAGCGGCGTTTGCCGGTGGCTGGTTTCATTCCGGCGACCTTGGGGTTATGCACACAGATCACTACATACAACTCAAAGATCGCTCCAAGGATATTATTATCTCTGGTGGTGAAAATATCTCATCCATTGAGGTGGAAGATGTTCTGTATCGTCACCCGGCGGTACTTGAAGCGGCGGTGGTGGCGCGGCCTGATGAACAATGGGGCGAAACGCCTTGCGCATTCATAACCCTTAAACAGGGCCTCCCTGATATTACCGAATCGCAGGTGATCGACTTCTGTCGTGAGCATATGGCCCGATTTAAAGCGCCCAAAACAGTACTCTTCGGAGCTTTGCCGAAAACCAGCACCGGCAAGGTGCAGAAATTCAAACTACGTGAGAGAGCGCTAGCACTGAACGAGGAGAAAACAAACTAAACGTCACCGGGGCTGCATTCGAATCGCACCATCGAGACGGATAACTTCCCCGTTGAGCAACTCATTATCAATGATGTGCTCTACCAGAGCCGCAAACTCGCTAGGATGACCCAATCGTCTGGGGAACGGCACCTGCGCCGCCAGTTGATCCTGGACCTCCCGTGACAATCCTCCAAACATTGGTGTTTCGATCATTCCAGGTGCAATAGTGAGCACGCGAATACCACTGCTTGCCAACTCCCGGGCTGCGGGCAAGGTCAAAGCGACCACGCCACCCTTTGATGCACTGTAAGCGGCTTGGCCAACCTGCCCCTCATAGGCGGCGACAGAAGCCGTATTAACAATCACGCCACGACCTCCGCTTTCAGTTATCGGCTCGAGCGTCATCATGTGAGCTGACACTAACCGCAGCAGGTTGAAGGTACCAATCAGATTCACCCGGATTACATTTGCAAACAAATCGAGGCTATGCGGCCCATCACGCCCGACGACGCGAGCGGCAACACCAATCCCTGCACAGTTGATCAATATCCGTGGTACACCAAATTGCTCGATCACCTGATCTACTGCTGACGCGGCAGATTCTGCATCTGAGACATCGCAAACAATGGCAAGTCCATCGATGCCGCTGGCAACTGCAGTTGCCGCCCCCTCGTCAAGATCAATGACACCCACGCGAGCACCGCGTTGAGCAAGGGCCCTTGCTGTCGCCCTACCCAGACCGGATCCACCACCAGTAACCACTGCTGCAACGTTTTCGAGGTTCATCACACCCTTCCTTTATGGACCGAATTCGGTCGGTATCGATACTGCTGCCTGACTATAGTATTTCACCTTACAGTTTTTGAGGATGCGAGGTATTGGTTTCGGTGACTACAATACCCCTTTTGCAGCTTCACTAACTCAAAATTTCTGATTTTTTTTCTTACTCATGACAACCGCAATCACGGGTGGCCAACTCATTACCGGCCTAGGCACTGACCCTATCCCTAATGGAACAGTCGTAATCGTCGGCGATCGTATTGCAGCGGCCGGTCCCGCAACCGACGTCCCTATTCCTGCCGATGCCAATACCATCGACGCCTCGGGCCATACCGTATTGCCGGGTCTAATCGACTGCCATGTCCATTCGACCTACCGCGCCCGCGATGTAAAACAACACCTATTAAACACACCCAGTTACAACATTCTTCGTTCCACCCAAATTATTGAAGAAACGTTAGCCTGCGGCATCACCAGCGCCAGAGAAATGAGCGGTGCTGACGCAGGTTTCCGCGAAGCGATCAACGAAGGGCTGATTCCCGGGCCCCGTTTGCAGATCAGTATCCTGATGATTTCCCAAACCGGTGGCCATGGGGACTACTGGGTCCCGGCAGGCATGCACATACCTAAAAGAGCCTGGTTGCGCAGCCCTGTTGCAGACGGTCCCGAGGAAATTCGGAAATTGGTCCGTCATGTTCTTATGGCAGGAGCGGATTTTGTCAAAATCTGCACGAGCGGTGGAATCACATCTGTCAGTGACAGTTGGGACGAACCCCAATACACGGTAGAAGAAATACGCGTTGCGGTCGACGAGGCTGCAAATAAAGGCAAAGGTGTCGCCGTACATGCGGAGGGCACCTCTGGTATCAAGCGCGCACTCGAGGCAAAAGTTCATTCAATCGAACATGGATGGTTTGTTGACGAAGAATGTGTCGACCGAATGATTGATCAGGGCACTTGGTGGGTACCCACCATCGCGCTTGTTCCCCTTTCCGTCGAACACAGAAAAACAAACACCCAATGGAGCACACAACAATTGGGTGATGAAGCAAAAAAGGATAATGAAATACTCTCGCTGTTCGAGACACAGCGATCGCTATGGCGTGATGCAGTACGGCGCGGTATCAAAGTAGCCATGGGCAGTGACCAATCTCACCGCCTGATGACGGGCAACAATCTGGTTGAGCTTGAGTACATGGTCGACTGGCTGGGTCTATCACCCATGGAAGCTATTGTTTGTGCAACAGGTCGGGCCGCGGAATGCATGCAACGACCTGATCTGGGCGCACTCGAACCGGGTCGCCTGGCTGATGTGGTGGTCGTTGAGGGTGACCCCTTGTCAGACATCAAACTACTTCAAGGCCGTGACAAAATTAAACTTATTATGAAAGACGGTGAATTCTACAAACAAGAACTAGTGGAGTAAGTGTGGAATTCAGCAACGCTTACGCAGAACCATTTAAGACAACACCGAAGATCGAGATATCCAATGCTACTTAATCGTTTTATGATCCGACCCCTGGTCGAACAGGGCCTGCGTGAAGAACTGTCTGCCGGAGATACCACCGGTGGCTTCCTGACCCAACAGGACGACCCCGTCCTCACCGGCCAAATCTACTCTAAAGCTCATGGCATCGCCTGTGGGCTGCTGCTGGCAGATGAAACCATCAAACTGGTCGAGCCCGAAGCGCAAATTGAACACGGGGTGAACGACGGTGACATCGTTGAGCCGGGTAGCATTTTTCTCAAAATTACGGCGCGTGCGTCGACGTTTTTCGCTATCGAACGTGCCGCCATCGACTGGATTCAACAGCTCTCAGGGCTCGCTACCAAGGTTAACCACTATGTCAATTTGGTCAAGGATTTTGACGTGCGGGTGACTGATACACGCAAAGGTTGGCCGGGGATACGCATGGTTCAAAAATATGCCGTGCGGGTGGGCGGTGCACACAACCATATCTTTAATTTAAACAACTGCATTCTGATCAAGGACAACCATATCAAACTCGCCGGCAGTATTACCGCTGCTGTCGAGACCATACGCAAACGTGCACAACATACATTCAAAATTGAAGTGGAATGCGAATCAATGGAAATGGTTGAAGAAGCCCTCGCGGCGAACGCCGAGATCATTATGTTCGATAACCTGGATCTGGACGAAGTTCGCCAAGGAATGAAAATTGTAAACGGCCGGGCAATTACCGAAGCTTCGGGTGGAATCAACGAACACACCATCGTATCCGTTGCGGAAACCGGTGTGGACATCATTTCGGTCGGCGATCTGACTCATAGTGTGACGGCAATCGATGTCAGCCTTGATGTTCTGGACATCAAACCCACGGCTACGCGCACCATTAATCGCCTGCGACAATCGACCTGATATTCGTTAACTCATATCGGTTAGCAGACGTTCGATCACGGTCACCACACCATCGTCATCGTTTGAATCAGTCACCCAGGTTGCTCGGGCCTTAACCTGGGGGTGGGCGTTACCCATGGCGACCGACACACCAGCGCCCTCTATCATCGCAAGATCATTCAGTTCATCTCCCACAGCGCACACTTCAGCGGGCGTGAACCCAAACACAGCGGCAAGCCGAGACAACCCGGTCCATTTGGTAACATGGCGCTGTGACACAGCACAGGACCAACCAAAACCGTCGACCTCACGAATGATCGTTAACACCACTCCCGGGCAATCACGCGTTACTTGCCGTTCAATAGCCCTCAATACCTGCTCTTCACCAAACAACGTCGCACCGATGGGTTTGATGCGGGCAGACAGTGTTTGGGCATCACCAACCCACGCCACCGATTCATATTCACTGAAGTAGCGCGCTGTATAGATGTTCCAGGGATCGTTATCGTCTAATACGAAATCGCGAGTTTGTGACAGGTCAGCGTCATGGTGCACGATCAGCGACTGTTTTTCAGCACGTGCAATCTGAATAATTCGCTGCACCGCAGCGGCCGGAAAAGACTCACAAACGATGGTTTCTCGAGCCTTTCCCTTAACCAGAGCCCCCCCGACACATACCACTGGCACGACCACCCCTAACTGATCAGCAATCAATAACGACGAGCGATATCGACGATTAGTGGCGAGCACGACCTCGAGCCCGCTGTCCACCGCTCTGCGGACAGCCGCACAGGTCCTGTCGGAGATGGAACGCTCACTGGTAGTAAGCGTTCCATCAATATCAAGCGCTAGCATTCTGATCACGACACTGATCCAGTACAATGAAACCAACCCGCTATATAACAGATTGAAAGGAATACTTCGTCACTCATCATCGGTAAGGCGCCCAACAAGCGGCACCGATAATCACGCTTAGGTAACCCAAATCCATGCAAGATACCAGTGAGACCGCGCAACGTGAATCTATGGAGGTCGATGTCCTGATTGTCGGCGGCGGACCCGCCGGACTCGCCACGGCCTGTCGCTTGATGCAACTGTCCGAGGAACATAACCATTCCCTGCAAGTCGTGATTCTGGAAAAAGCTGCTGAAATTGGCGGACATACGCTATCGGGCGCTGTCATCGAAACACGAGCACTGGATGAATTGTTTCCTGACTGGGCTACCCAAGGAGCGCCTTTGTTAACCCCAGTCAGCGAAGATGAATTCTTCTTTTTTAGCGGGCCAAAGCGTGCATTGCGAGTACCGAACAGTTTGTTGCCCCGCAGCATGCACAACACGGGTAACTATATCGTCAGTCTCGGCAAGGTCGTTCGCTGGCTGGGCGAACAGGCTGAAAACCTGGGAGTTGATATTTATCCAGGGTTCGCGGCCAGCCAATTACTGTTCTCTGGCGACGGCAGCGTAAAAGGCGTCATTACCGGTGAAATGGGCATCTCGTCTTCCGGGGAAAAGAAGAATACTTATGAGCCAGGCATGGAACTACATGCCCGCTATACAGTATTTGCAGAAGGGTGTCGGGGACACCTCGGCAAACAACTCATTGACACCTATGGTCTGGATGTCACCTCTACGCCGCAGCACTACGGTATTGGCCTGAAGGAACTCTGGCAAATACCAGCCGAGAAACATCGGCCTGGACTCGTTCAGCATGGTGCTGGCTGGCCACTTGCGGAACACGGCGCGTCCGGCGGCTCGTTCTTGTATCACCTGGAAGATTGTCAGGTCGCTCTGGGATTAATCGTGGACCTCAACTACAGCAACCCCTTCCTTAGCCCATTTGACGAGTTGCAACGATTCAAACACCACCCCACCGTACGTCAGTATCTGGACGGCGGGGAGCGACTTGCGTACGGCGCGCGGGCTATCACAAAAGGAGGTTTTAATTCGCTCCCTAAAATGTCCTTACCGGGCGGCATTTTGGTGGGTTGCGATGCGGGAACACTTAACTTTGCCAAGATAAAAGGCACCCACACCGCCATGAAATCCGGCATGATCGCCGCCGAAACGTTATTCAAGGCCATCTTTGAGGGCGATCCTGGTGGCAAGGATCATGCCCACTACCAGAACGAATTCCGTCTTTCCTGGCTTCATACGGAACTAAAACGAGCGCGAAATTTTGGACCCGCCATGCATCGAATGGGGACTTATCTTGGTGGTGCATTCAACTTTCTCGACCAGAACGTGTTCAGAGGAAAACTACCCTTTACGCTTAAAGACCACTCTATCGACAGCCGTTCGCTCCGGGTGGCCTCTGATGCCAAACCGATTACCTACCCATCTGCCGATGGGATTCTCAGTTTTGACAAAAATTCGTCCGTCTTTCTTACGAATACCAACCACGAGGAAGATCAACCTGTCCATCTGTGTCTTGAGGATCCGTCGATTCCTCTCGAGGTTAACTTACCCCGCTGGGCAGAACCCGCCCAACGCTACTGCCCTGCCGGTGTCTATGAAATCCTCGAGGATGAAGCAGGTTCGCACTTTCAGATCAATGCCCAGAACTGTATCCACTGCAAGACCTGTGACATTAAAGATCCAAGCGAGAACATTACGTGGATAACACCCGAAGGCGGTGGTGGTCCGAACTACGGAGCGATGTAGTTTGGCGCTCTGGCGCCCACTGCTCGCCCGCAGACCCGGAGAAAGCGATGCTTGAAGCCAACATATTGGAATACCCAACAAAGGCTATCACCAGCGAACAGCGAGCCACGTTCTTTGCTAATGGCAGTCTCGTGCTCGAAAGTTTCGTCGGCAACAACTGGCTGAAACGATTGCGACACGCGGTTTCCGAGAGCATCGAATCGGCTCGCCATCTGACGGAGAATAACGCGATCTACGTGCTCGAATCCGGGCACTGCGTGGACGCACCTGCGCTTCGGCGACTCAATAATCCAGTCTGCCATCACCCGGACTTCTGGCGTTTTGCCTCTGAATCGCCGATGGCCGAATTGGCAGCAGACCTATGCGGTCCAAACGTTAAGTTTTATCACTCCAAACTCAATTTTAAGTGGCCACACGTAGGCCATCAATTTGACTGGCACCAAGATATCCCGGCGTGGCCCCATACGGATTACAGTCCGATTAGTATCGGCCTTTACCTAGAAGATTGCGGCGTTGAACAGGGACCATTAATGGCTATCAATGGGTCTCATCGTGGCGATCTGCACAGTATGTACGACAACGATCGCAACTGGGTGTTGCGCATTCCCGAAGAAGATCTCGAACCGGGCTGGCAGGACCACGTCGTGAATCTAACCGGTCCGGCCGGTACAGTGGTCGTTCTAAACTGTCGTGTGATACATGGATCACACCAAAATGATTCCACAAGAATGCGACCGCTACTACTTAATGTGTATTCCTCTGCCGACTCAATGCCGTACGCCTTTAACCCGCTCGCTAACGAATACGAGGGTGTGATCATACACGGCGAACCGGCACGCTACGCGAGTCATGACCCCCGGGGATGTGAACTACCACCGGACTGGTCGAAAGGGTACGTCGGCCCATGGCAACACCAGGCAGGTGCTCGGGCCAACGAAGAATCGTCCTGACACGAGCTCTCTGGCCGGCCACATGCACTACGAAGTCTCTGGATCCTCTTTATTCAAACAAACCGTCTGCTTCATTCACGGCCTGTGTTGTGATCTCACCGATTGGGAACATCAACGCACACATTTTCAGGACCGCTACCGGGTGATCGGCTGTGACCTCAAAGGCCATGGATATTCTGCAGTATCTGTTGAACCGGTCTCTATTGAGAACTGGGCGGTTGATATCGCTGAACTACTCGATTCTCTCAATGTTCAAAATGTCGTCCTGGTCGGTCACAGCATGGGCTGTCGCGTGGCGCTGGCGGCCGCCCTGCACCGGCCAGAGCGTGTGGATGCTGTGGCGCTGGTCGATGGCAGTCGCTTTTCCGGCATTAATGGGCCATCAACCTACGACGATGCACTCGCCAGTGTCGAAGCAGCTGGCGGCTGGCCTGTGCTGGTGCGTCACCTCTTCAACCAGATGTTTACCGACAAGGCGCCAGCCAGTTTACGACAACGCGTGATCAACCGTGCACTGACCATGCCTGAGGCCGTCGGCCGAGCAGGGTTTGCCAGCATGGTGACTTGGGATGTTCAACAACTAGATAGCGCCCTTCGGTCATTTGTGCGGCCCCTGACGATCATCCAGAGTACCTATGTCAATGAAGAGCGCAATAGAGTTTCTGTCGGCAAAAATGAATCCACGCCCTGGCTGGATCATGTCCGACAACGGTATTCCAGCGCCGTCATTGAGATCGTGCCCGAGAGTGGTCATTTCCCACAGATTGAATCAGCCAGCATTGTCAATGCACATCTTCAGCGTTTGCTTGATCAAGTTGCCTAAACGCAATACTGCGTAAATGGCAAACTACAGCCTTGTCAATCTACCCACGCCCTCGCGTTCTCAAACAGCTTAAGCCAGGGACTGTCCTCACCCCATTCAGGGGGATGCCACGAACAGGTGAGCGTACGAAATATCCTTTCCGGGTGAGGCATCAAAATGGTCACCCGTCCTTCCTCGCTTGTCAGCCCGGTAATTCCATCCACCGACCCATTCGGGTTGGCCGGATAACGCACCGTGGGTAACCCACGATTGTCTACGTATCGCAACGTCAATTGACCCGCCAAGGCGAGCACATCAAGTGCATCGGGACGGTCAAACTTAACTTGGCCCTCACCGTGAGAGACCACAACCGGAAGACGAGTGCCTGACATATCACGAAACAGAATCGAGCGGCTCTCCATGATTTCAGTCATCACCAGTCGCGCCTCAAACTGTTCAGAGCGATTGCGAACAAAAACAGGCCAACGCGCAGCCCCTGGAATTAAGCTCTTCAATCCACTTAACATCTGACAACCATTGCACACTCCCAACGCAAACGTGTCTGACCTTACAAAGAATTCAGCAAACTGTGCCTTCAGCACTGGTTGAAGTAATATCGTCTTAGCCCAACCACGGCCCGCCCCCAACACGTCGCCGAAAGAAAATCCGCCACAAGCTGCCATACCGACGAACTGTTCCAGCCGATGGCGCTTCGACACCAGGTCGCCCATGGTGACGTCCACCGCCTCGAATCCCACACGATCAAAGGCAGCAGCCATTTCCAAATGGCCGTTAACACCCTGCTCTCGCAGAATGGCAATGCGCGGCCGCACACCCTGCCCAACAGCCGCAGGGAACAAGCCTGGATTCCCGCTTGAATGCCTTGTCGCATGCAACCCCGGATCATCTTCATCAAGCAAATTATCGTAGGCTTCCTTCGCGCAGATTGGGTCATCGCGCAGCGCCTGCAAACGGTAACTGCTTTCTGACCAGGCTCGATGAAGATCAGCCCGTCGCTTTCGGAATATGGTTTCCTTGGCCACTGTCACCAGCACGTCGCGGTGCTCCCAGCTCAGCCTGGCAATGGGACGCGCCAGATGGGCGATACCGTGTTGCGCCAGAACGCGATCAAGCACTGGAATGTCACGGTCCCGAACCTGGAAAACTGCCCCCGCCTCCTCCGCAAACAAGGTCGGCAGCACCGCGTCCGATGCCTCCAGTTCGATCTCGAGACCGCAGCGACCCGCAAAAGCCATCTCACACAACGTGACAAAAAGACCACCATCTGACCGATCATGATAGGCCAACAAAGTACCGTTCCCCATTAACTCACGCGTCGCGGCAAAGAACGCGCGAAGTGCAATCGGATCATCTAGGTCAGGTGCTTCATCACCGACCTGGCTATACACCTGGGCCAAGGCTGAACCACCGAGTCGTTGTCGCCCTCCCCCCAGATCCAGCAAAACCAATGTGCTAGCGGTTTCGGCCATCGGCATCGGAGTCAGTGTTCGCCGGACATCCATGACCGGTGAAAATGCAGTAATCACCAGGGAAACGGGGGCTACGACTTCCAGAACCCCCTCCTGATCCTCTCCGCGTGTCGCCATCGACAACGAATCCTTCCCAACAGGGACCGAAATGCCAAGTGCCGGTAAGAACTCTTGAGTCAACGCATAAACCATATCGTACAGGGCTGCGTCCTCGCCCGGTTCCCCAACCGCTGCCATCCAATTGGCCGACAAGCGAACGTCAGCCAGCGCCGCAACATCTGCCGCGGCAAGATTAGTGAGCGCTTCTGCCACGGCCATGCGGCCACTGGCCGCCGGGTTTATCAACGCTAACGGAGCTCGCTCGCCCATCGCCATCGCTTCGCCGCCAACGCCCACAAAGCCCGTGACGCTGACTGCTACATCGGCAACTGGAACCTGCCAGGGGCCAACCATTTGGTCTCGGACGATCTGCCCGCTCACACTACGGTCACCAATAGTGATCAAAAACGTCTTGTCAGCGACGGTCGGCAAGTGCAGCACACGGTAGATCGCCTCTTCAAGCGATACCCCCGACAAATCGAGCGGCGGATAGGCCGGCAAACTGCGGATCACATCGCGCAGCATCGGCGGAGACTGACCAAACAGACTCTGCATGTCGACATCGACTACTGCGTCAGTGGGCACTGGTTCGCCGCCAACCCCAGTATTACCGTCATACAATCGCAATTGACGCACAGTGGTCGCTTCACCAACCACTGAGTAGGGGCAGTTCTCCCTGACGCAGATGGATTCAAACTCAGTTAACCGCTCTTTGCGCACCGCAATGACGTAACGCTCCTGAGCTTCGTTGCACCATATTTCCATTGGTGACATGGCTGGATCGTCATTGGGAATCTGCCGTAAATAAAAAGCCCCCCCGCGCTCCGAATCCTCGACTAATTCTGGCACAGCATTCGACAGGCCACCTGCACCAACGTCGTGTATTGACACAATCGGGTTTGCGGCGCCAAGCCCTGTGCAGCGATCGATCACCTCCTGGCAACGCCGCTGCATTTCAGGGTTGCCTCGCTGTACAGACGCAAAATCAAGCTGCTCGCTGCTCTTGCCAGAACCCACACTGGATGCGGCACCCCCACCCAGTCCTATCAACATGGCCGGTCCACCTAGCACGATGATCTGTGTCCCGCTTGAAACCGTTTCCTTGTAAACGTGCCCTTCGCGAATATTGCCGAAGCCGCCGGCCAGCATGATTGGCTTGTGGTAACCCCGACGGCGGGCATTTGAACCATCTGCGTCTGTCACCTCGAACGTTCGGAAATAGCCTCCAATGTTGGGTCGGCCGAATTCATTGTTAAACGCAGCCCCACCCAACGGACCATCAATCATGATCTGCAGTGGACTTGCGATACGTTGGGGTCGCCGCGGTGCCATCTCCCAGGGCATCGCCGCCCCGGGCAAATGCAAATTTGAGACCGAAAAGCCAGTCAGCCCTGCCCGAGGTTTCGCTCCGCGACCGGTGGCACCTTCATCACGAATCTCACCGCCCGAACCGGTAGCCGCCCCAGGGAACGGAGAAATCGCGGTGGGGTGATTGTGCGTTTCAACCTTGGCAACAATATGTAACGGCTCAATGGCATATTGATAAATATCTTTCTCGCCAGTCGCACCAAACCATGTCGCGGAAGGCGCCGGAATGACCGCTGCATTGTCGTTGTAAGCGACCAGTGTGGTACTACCAAATTTCTCATGCGTCGAGCGAATCATGCTGAAAAGTGTGTGTGGTTGACTCACGCTATCGATCTTCCAATTAGCGTTAAAAATCTTGTGCCTGCAATGCTCAGAATTAACCTGCGCGAACATCATCAGTTCAGCATCCGTTGGATTACGGCCCATGCGCTGAAATTGGGTAAACAAAAAATCAACCTCATCAAACGACAGTGCTAAACCCCACTTCTCGTTCACTTCCACCAAACTTTCACGGCCACTACCCAACACATCCACAAAACGAAGACTGCCCGGCTCAGCGACTGAGAAAACACGAGCAAGCTCTGGCGGCTTATTGATCAGAGACTCAACCATGGGGTCATACAATAATTGGCCGCAGGCCGATGTCGCGGTCACCTGAATGGTTGCCCCAGCTGTGGTGCTGAGCTTCCACTCGATCCCGCGTTCGATTCGCAACACCTGCAAAAGACCACACCGACGGACAATGTCTGTCGCTTTGGTAGACCAAGGAGAAATCGTACCCAGGCGAGGCACCACGTAACACGATGGATTTCGAGAAGGCCGGGTGTGGGAGACGGGTTCGCTGTCCAACAAATCGACAAGACAATCAGAAGCCGACGCATCGAGCGACCCTTTTGCCTGAACAAGAAAAAAATAGTGAGCATCGAGCGCCATGACGGTGGGCTCGATGCCATTAACCATCTCGAGTAGTTTTTCCCGCCGGAACTCCGAAAGTGCAGATCCGGCAGGCAGTATCAGCACGAAGATTGCGGTCCGTCGAACAGGTTATCAGGCAATCGGTTGCCCCAGATCGACGCCCAAACGCATAGCGACTTCCTCATAAGCCTCAACAACACCGCCAAGGCCACGACGGAAACGATCCTTGTCTAGTTTCTTACGAGTATCAGTGTCCCATAAACGACATCCATCCGGAGTAAATTCATCCCCGAGCAATAGGGCGCCATCGAACCGACCATATTCCAACTTGAAGTCAACCAACAACATACCAGCAGCAGAAAACATTTTTGTCAGAATGTCATTGACCTCAAACGTGCGTTCAATCATGACATCAATCTCTGACTGACTGGCCCAATTAAACGACCGTATATGATATTCGTTGATCATCGGGTCATGTAGGTCATCATTTTTCAGAAAAAACTCAAATGTCGGCGGAGTCAGATCAATACCGTCTTCTACACCCAGTCGTTTGCATAACGACCCGGTGGCAATATTTCGAACCACGCACTCGACGGGAATCATATCGAGCCGTTTGACAAGCGATTCGGTCTCGCTCAAAAGGCGCTCATGGTGAGTCGCGACTCCCGCACCCTCGAGCTGATCCATAATGAATGCGCTAAAGCGATTATTGACCATACCCTTGCGATTGAGTTTTTCTACTTTTATTCCGTCAAACGCAGAGGTGTCATCACGGAAGACCATAACGAGTTGGGTTGGATCGGTCGTTTCGAAAACCGACTTTGCCTTACCGGAATAAAGTTCTTTACCTTTCTCCATTCTTATTCACCTATTAGATAAAACTTGCTGTCAAAGGACACCCGCCACCTGCATGGCGGTGCGAACGGTATCGTGATGCCCACTCGATAGCGGCAACAGCGGTAACCGAATGCCCGCGTCTGCGAGTCCTAACTGCTGTACCGCCCACTTGGCAGGAATGGGGTTAGATTCAAGGAACATTGCCACATGCAAGGCTGAGAGTTGTTCGTCCAAAGCGGTAGCAACAGCTACATCACCATCCACCGCCGCTTTGCACATACGGTGCATCAAATTAGGTGCCGCATTGGCCGTGACTGAGATGGTGCCCTTGCCACCAGCGAGCATCAGCTGACAGGCACTGCCATCCTCACCGGAATAAATCGCGAAATCGTTCGGACAACGGGCTATCAAGTCACGACCGCGATCCAAGTCATTGGTTGCATCCTTGATCCCGATAATGTTGGATACCGCAGATAGTCGTACTGTTGTGTCGTTGTGCATATCGAGCGCCGTACGGCCGGGGACATTGTAAAGAATTTGTGGAATATCAACTGCCTCGGCAATGGCACTGAAATGTTGAAATAATCCTTCTTGAGTGGGTTTGTTGTAATACGGAACCACCAACAGGCAAGCACTGACGCCAGCGTCAGCTGCGACGCGTGTCAAACGAATCGCCTCGGCAGTGGAATTGGCCCCTGTTCCCCCTATCACCGGAACACGACCTTGCGCTGCCGCAACAGTCTGACGAATCACCTCTCCATGTTCATCGTGTTCAAGGGTTGCCGATTCACCCGTTGTACCAACCGAAACAATTGCATCAGTACCTTGCTCGACGTGGTAGTCGACTAGTTTTGCCAGGGCATTCCAATCCACCACACCATCCGCCTGCATTGGTGTCACCATCGCAACCATGCTGCCCGTTAACATCACCTCTCCCTCGCCCAAGAGCGTGTTTTGATTCAAGTTTGACTGTCTTTGATGGTACTTGCGCTACGCCGCATTGACAAGAAATGCCTGTCCCTCCTAGCAATCGAGATGCCAGCGCAATTTGCCCTGCTGAATGGCAGCCAGGCCACCGATCGCAATGGGCCGATTCGGGATGCCGTGACCGAACTCCCGTGATACAAAAACTGGACACTCAATACGCTCACAGAGCCGCTCAACAAGCCATGCCTCACACGCCTCACTTTCGAGGCCTAAAAACCGACCCAGCACCACGGCCGTGACACCATCGAATTGCCCTGCCTCACGCCATTGGTTCCAACAACGCAACACCCGCTCAGGGCGTTCATTAATGTCTTCTAAGAAAAGTATCCGTTCCGGCCCGGGGGCTGGAAAATTAGGAGTGCCAATTAAATTAGTTAACACACTGAGGCAGCCACCAAAGAGCTCCCCCGTGATGATTTCTGGTGTTGCTTGATCTTTGGAGCTTTTAAGCACGATCTCGCCCGACAAAGGCGTACCAGCCGCTAGCATGGCGACCATTTCATCTACGGCAGCGTCTTCGCACCAAGCGGGTGAACCTGGCATCGGGCCATGCAACCCTGGCCAATTCAGCCTCGCTTTCAACGCCGCCTGCACCGCGGTGATATCTGAAAATCCAATCAGTAATCGCGGAGAAACCCTAGACAATTCAGCCCAATCAAGATGTGGCAGCAAGTCACTGGCGCCGTATCCGCCCCGAGCTGCCATGACATAGTCAACGCTCCCACTTAGCAAGGATTCACTCAGTATTTGTGCGCGTTGGGCAATGCCCGGTGGTTCAAGCCGATGTCCTATACGACTGTCGTACGGAACATAAGTAACTGAGAAACCGGCAGTGCCCAGACGTTCGATGTTCTGCTGAATGATGGGTTCAGGGGCACCCGAAACCTCGATCACGTGAATAACTTTCAAAAAGACACCTCGCGTTCAGGTTTTCGACTGACCGTTTAGGAATTTCTCGACCACCAGAACATCATCATCTGCATACCCAAGCGCTATGTAAAACGAACGAACTTCCAAATTATCGCGGCGGATCATGGCATGCATCTTGGGAACCCCCCTTTCACACATCCATTGTTCCGCCTGCGCCATTAGTGCCCGCGCAATGCCGCCGCGCCGCCAAGCCGGCGAAACACCGAGATAATAAACCCAGCCCCGGTGACCGTCGTTCCCCATCATTATGCTGCCAACGATCTGATCCCCTTTGACCGCAAGCAATAACTCCGATGCGGGGGACTGAAGGCAAAACCGAATGTCGTCGGCTGGGTCATTCCAAGGTCGGAGCAGATGACAGGCCTTCCATAAGGTTATAACAAATGACATATCATCAACTGTCGCCGAACGAAATAAGAAGCCTTCAGCGTTCGGTGTGCCAAGAACAGACACCATATCAACCCTCCCCAACTAATACCTTGCCATCGGCATCAGCCACTATGACCTCTGCCTGATTAGTGCATTTCGCTAACAATTCAACGATTCCACCGCCAATCTTGGGTTTGTCGATTTTCCCGCTCACAGTCCAAACGGTCGTCAACGTGTCGCCAGGGCGAACAGGCGCACTGAATCGACAATTGTGTTCGAGATAGGCAATGGCCGTACCAACAAAGAACATCCCAACCGGCGCGGAAATCAAAGCGCTGGTTAAAGGCCCGTGGAGAATGCGGCCACCAAACCGACTGGCCGCCGCAAACGTTTCGTCCACATGCAGTGGATTAAAATCACCGAAAAGGCCTGCTCCCATTACCAGATGAGTTTCAGTCACCGTTAACGAAGTCTGGAATGAGTCTCCAACACTAACTTCTTCATAGCTATGTCCCTTAGGGATTCGCATGGCAGATCTCGCATAGGACATTACGCATCACGAATCAATCCGGGCCGCCGTCAGTGCTCGGCGCCCGCCTTGAAGTTATAGACCGCACCGGATCGTATACCCGAGGGCCAACGCGAAGTAATGGTTTTCATTCGAGTATAAAAACGAACACCTTCGGGCCCGTGAACATAGTGGTCACCAAACAGCGAACGCTTCCATCCACCAAAACTATGAAAAGCCATGGGAACAGGGATCGGCACATTGATGCCGACCATTCCGATACGGACCCGATGCGAAAAATCCCTCGCTGCATCGCCGTCTCGGGTAAAAATAGCGGCACCGTTTCCATACTCATGATCGTTAACGAGTTGCAGCGCGCTGTCGTAGGAATCCACTCTAACCACACACAATACTGGCCCAAAGATCTCATCGGTGTAAATCGACATAGATGAAGTCACATGATCAAATACCGTGGCTCCTACGAAACAACCATTCTCAAACCCTCGAATGGAGATATCCCTGCCATCAATCACCAGTTCGGCTCCCTCCTCGACTCCGCGATCAATGTATCCACAGATGCGAGCCTTTGCCGCCGGATTCACGACCGGTCCCATCTCTGCATCAGGCTGGGTATAAGGCCCGACCTTGAGTGCCTCAAGCCGCGGGCGTAACCGTTCAACGAGTGCATCTGCAACCTCATCTCCCACCGCAACCATTACCGATACCGCCATACAGCGCTCACCGGCCGACCCGTATGCCGCTCCCATCACCGCATCGATTGCCTGATCAAGATCGGCGTCAGGCATTACAACCATATGATTCTTGGCGCCACACAATGCCTGAACCCGCTTTCCATGATCGCAGCCTGTGCGATAAATATATTCGCCGACAGTTGTCGATCCCACAAAACTGACCGCCTGGACCTGAGGATCGGAAAGCAGCGCATCTACCGCCTCCTTGTCCCCGTTAACGACATTCAAGACCCCAGCGGGCAGACCAGCCTCAACCAAGAGTTCTGCCATTCGAAGCGAGCAGGACGGATCGCGTTCAGAAGGCTTCAATATGAACGTGTTCCCACAGGCCAACGCAATAGGAAACATCCACATTGGCACCATCGCAGGAAAGTTGAATGGCGTAATACCAACACACACACCCAATGGCTGCCTCACACTCCAGCAATCCACTCCGTTAGAAACGCCCTCGGTGAATTCACCCTTTAGCAACTGCGATATGCCACAGGCAAATTCGACCACCTCGAGTCCACGCGTAATCGATCCCCGCGCATCATCTAGCGTCTTACCGTGCTCAGATGACACAATCTCAGCAAGCTCTCCCATGTGTTCAATCAATAGTTCTCGATAGCGGAATAAAACTTGCGCCCGACGCGCCGGAGGAGTCTGAGACCAGCTCGGAAATGCTTCGGCAGCAATCGCAACCGCACTTCGAACTTCTTCGGCAGTAGCAAGCGGCACCTGTTTGGTAACTTCACCCGTGGCTGGATTGTAGATATCACCGAAACGGTCGCCTCCCCCTTCAACCATCTGCCCGCCAACAAAATGGGACAGGGTCAACCTTGCCGCAGTGTCCATAACTAATCTCCTTGGTTTCTTGGTGACGAACTCAGAAAGCGCCATGCCCCATACGGCCTGGTTACCATCTGGTCGACTGTGAGAAACAACGGCCTCACATAGCTCTTGTCAGGCATTGTCGTGGCTGTCCAAGGGAAGAACAAGTCGTTGTGCGAACCTGCAATGCATTGGAGAGCGCCCAACAGGTTGTACACACGTCATTACCAATACACAATGGGTGGAGCGTCAGACTTGCTAAGGAGATCAGCAACACGTCGCCATCACACATCATGGGAGAATAATGATGGGTTAGAACCCAGACAAGCCGTCGCCAAAAGCTGTCAACGACAACGTCGCATGCATCATCCATGATGGGCAGGGTGCACAGCTGCTGCCGCCTCCTCGTCTCCTAACCCACAGAGAAAACATCAGTATGATCATTGCCCGTAGCCATCAAGTTTGCGCAGCAATGGGCTAATGCGTGTTACTTTTCAGCCGAATACAGCGGGATAAGACTGGGGCC
>Ga0114932_10002031_pt1 | contig 22047 bp, 15 predicted proteins | sample 2SBtaG_2_FD_87286 | JGI IMG/M metagenome (GOLD analysis project Ga0114932, IMG submission 87286) | Deep subsurface microbial communities from Kolumbo volcano to uncover new lineages of life (NeLLi) - 2SBTROV12_ACTIVE470 metaG | ecosystem: Environmental > Aquatic > Marine > Volcanic ...
CGAGATAATGGTGGAAAACCATTTGCATTAAATGGTTTAGATGTCAAAGTATTCGTAAACGGAATAGAACAGAACAGAGACAATTATGATGTTAGATTAGATAGTGTTGTATTTACTACAACACCAACGCCTGACGGTGGGGAAAAAGTGGAAGTCTTTTCTAGTTTTCAAAGAATTTTACAAGAAGATGGAGATGCTGTACATCTAGAATCTTCAGACCAAAGAATAAGAAGAGTTAAGATAACAAATGGCGGTTCTGGTTATCAAATTTTACCAAGAGTTTTTCCAGGTGGTTATCTATACTTCGATGATGTTTCAGGTTACACTGCTGGTGAATTAGTCACAAGTGCTGGTGGTGCTACAGGTGAGATATCTAAAATAGATAATGCCAATAATAGACTCGTCATTAGAAGATTATCTACACATACAGGCACATTTAACACCAACGAAATTGTAACAGGGTCTTCTTCGTCTACAGCAAAAGCATGTACTCTCGCAAAAGTTACCTCAGGTACAGGTGGTAATTTATTCGCTTGGTCAACAAAAATTGGTGGTATCGAAAATATCAGAATATCAAGTCAAGGTTATGATTTCGATGAAAATGCTAGAGTAGCAAGCGATTCAACATTTAGTATATTGATGACAAATCCATCAGCTGAAGCCGATTTACAAAAAGATGTGGTTATCACAGGTTCAGATTCAGGTTCAACTGCTAATATCATATCATTCGACAATCAAAGAAACATATTAAAGATTACTGGTTTAGATGGATTCTTTTTGCCTAACGAAAAGGTTACATATGCTAATAATCAAAGTTTTCGTGTCTTACAATTCGACCCATACGATGCCAGAGGTAAGTTTGCAGGTGAGGGTATTATAAACGATAATTTCTTTGGTGAAAAGAGTTATGTTTCAAATCAATATGCAAATTTACAAGATAGTAAATATTATCAATCACACTCATATGTAATTAGAGTAGGTGAATCAATTGAAAAATATCGTTCTATTGTCAAAGATTTAGTTCATCCAGCAGGTCATTTATTTTTTGGTGAAGTTGCAGTAGAAAACATCATCGTATCAGATACAAAAGGTGGTAGATTTAGTAGAAGAATCGATGTAGATGGTGTTGATAACTCTCTTGCATTAGAACAAAGACAATTTCTACCAACTTTAATTATACAATTAGAAGAAACAAGTCATCTCTTACTCGAAGATTCAACTAGAGATAATGTAAATCGCTTTGTTATGGAAGATGGTTTCACTTATGTTGAAGATGATGCCGCTTTCGAATCATCAGCATCAACAAAGAAAGAAACAATAGTTCTTGTACATACTAAGAAAGAAGAACTTGATTCATATAACATGTCTCATATATTAAGAGATTTTGTCCAACAAGCAACCAATCATGATAGAGACTATCTAGATGCTGGAAGACAAACAATAACACAAATTAAAAAATTCTTATCAAGTGAAACTGATACAAACATTACAAATAATGTCTCTGGTCAAGTTGCAGTCAACAATACACATGTTTCATTTGTACAAAAGTCGCCTAGACTTGACGGTGTTATATCAGTTTTAAATATTGCAACAGCAGATAATAATTATCTTGTCTTAGATAGAGAAAATGCATTGTCACCAATAGGTGTGAGACCTCAAGACCAAGGTAAAGTATTCACATCACAAAATATGCAAGAAGAGAGATTGATGTTTGAAGATGGTTCTCTCATTCAAGCAGAAGAACCATTAAACAGATTAAGACATGAACCAGAAAGAAGAGATTTTCTTGGTGAAGCAATTTTATTAGAAGACAATTCAGGAAACATTTTAATAGAAGACGATACAATACCAGAAGAAATAGACCACTTCTTAACAGAGAGGTCTTTAGAATTAGTAAACCCATACATGTATATGGAAAATAATTCTGATAGAATGGTAATGGAAGACGGAAGTGCATTAGTGTCAGAACAAAACGGAACTGGAGTTGCGCTACATAGTTTTGTTCCAATAGGTCATACTTTTAGAACTATAAATAAAATTGCATTTCAAAACACTTACAGAATAGCATACTATTTACTTGATGAGTCAGATGGAAGTTCAGAAGAAGATAGAATACTTTTAGAAAGTGGTACAGAAGGTGGTGCAGGCCATCTATTATTAGAAACTTCTGTTAGAGAAGGAATGAGAGTTAATCAGTTAGATAGTATATTAGGTAATTTTTATGTCAGTTCATTTGACACACATGAGAATAGAAGAACAAATATCGCCTTTAGTTCTTACGTTTCTTCGACAAATATTACCAATTCTACCTTAGAAGGCATATAAATAGTTATTACAACCGAGGAGTTATTTAAAAATGGCAGCAATAATTTTAGAAAAATTTAGAACTCACAATGCAAAGCAGTTCATAGAAGATTTTGGAGAAACAGGTTCTTCAAATTATATTTTTATAGGTCGTTCACATTCGTGGACAGACGACAATTCACCCCCAGCACCTTTCAATGCAGAATCAGAAGAAGTTCGTGCATTCGAGGACATGATAGCACTTAAAAAAGTAAGTACTACAGATGTTAGTCATGGTCTAGTTAGATATAACTGGACAGCAGGTGTTGTTTATGACGAGTACAGAGATGACTATAGTTCATCAAATCAAACACCTTCAGGTGCTAATAATTTCTATGATGGTAGAGGTTATGTTGTTACTTCAGATTACAAAGTATATAAGTGTTTAAAAACACCAAAATCTGGTGGTGCTCATGCAGACGTAGGTACTCCAGTTGCTGCCGCTGTTGGAAGTGAACCTAGTGGAACATCTACTGCAAATCCAGAAATTACTGCTGACGGTTATCAATGGAAATTCATGTATCAAATAAGTGCTTCAGATGTTATTAAATTTGTAACTAATGATTTCATTCCTGTAAAAACTCTCGGTGCTCAAGTATCAGTTGCAGGTTCATTAGGTGCTTTAGGTTCAACTGGTACAGATGACGGTTCTGCTCAATATGATGTTGAAGCAGCCGCAAATGATGGTGGAATTTATAGATACATCATTACAAATCCAGGTTCTGGTTACACACTAGATTCAGGCACAACGATTGATGTTGCAGTCGAAGGTGATGGTTCAGGTGCAATCGCAACTTTAACTTTCGCTTCAGGACAATTAAGTTCAGTTACATATAAAGATGCATCATCATATGGTTCAGGTTATAAGAGAGCATCATTCCCAACTCTTGATTCTACAATTTCAGGAATATCAGGTGGTTCAGGTGCAACAATCGAAGCTGTTATATCACCAATTCACGGACATGGTGCGAACCCAATCGAAGAATTAGGTGGAAACTATGTTGTTGTAAACTCTAGACTTGAGTTTAGTGAAGCTGCAGGTGGTAACGACTTCCCAACAGACAACGATTTTAGACAAATTGGTTTAATTAAAAATCCAATTGCATCATCTTCTGGTGCGGTATCTACTGCTAATACAATGACAGCTACAAGAGAATTAACTTTATTAGATGCTTCTAATATTGCAGTTGATAACATTATTACTTCAGATACAACGAATAATGTTTCAACAAAAAGAGCAAGAGTTATTTCTAAAACAGGTAATGTAATTAGAGTTCACACTATTGTAAATGGCGGTGGTGAATTTGTAAACTTTGCAAATGATGATGACGTTTATATCAATGCCTCAGGTGTTAAAATTACAGACGTAGCATCTAGCGGAGTTTCATCAGTTCATCCAGAAATGACACAATATACTGGACAAATATTATATCTTGAAAACAGAGGACCTGTTACAAGAGCTGCCGACCAGATTGAAGATATTAAATTGATTATTGAAATGTAATTCAGACTTGTCTGATTACACCAATAAATAAGATAGAAAGCTATGACACAAAAGACTGACCTTAATATTACGCCCTATTACGATGATTACTCAGAGGACAAAAAATTTCATAAAGTCCTTTTTCGTGCCGGCAGACCTTTACAAGCTAGAGAATTAACTCAATCACAATCTATTCTCCAAGACCAAGTAGAAAGATTTGGTGACCATTTCTTTAAAGAAGGTTCTATTGTCGCTGGCGCAGAGTCAAACATCGATATGGATGTTTACTTTATTAAAGTAAAGGCAGATAATCCAACTCAAGCAGGCGATGATTCAGTAGAATCTTATAGAACTTCTTTTCACGGAAAATTCTTACAAGGTCAAACAACAGGTGTCGTAGTTAAAGTGTTGACTTCAGCAGCTGCAACATCAACTGATAGTGCAACTCTTATATGTAAACAATATACTCAAGGTACAGATGCTAAAGGTTCTTTCTTAGTAGGTGGAGACGAAGTATTAAAAGAAGTTACGATTACAGAAAACACTGGTGCTATAACTATAAACGCATCAAACAATAATCACTTCAAGTCTGTATCAGAATCAGACACACCTTCAGGTCGTGCATCTATAGCTGAAATTCAAGATGGTGTTATCTTCACTAGAGGGTTCTTCGTATTAGTAGATAAACAAATAATTATTTTAGAAAAATATAGCGGTGTTCCTTCTTACAGAGTAGGTGTACAAATTGTTGAATCATTGGTATCATCATCAGCAGATGCATCACTGAATGATAATGCTCAAGGTACAAATAATGCAAATGCGCCTGGTGCCGATAGATTAAAAATAGATTTAAACTTCAAAAAAATTGCTCTTACTGATACAACTGATATAAATTTTATAGAGTTAGGTAGAGTAAACAATGGTATAATTGAATTAGAAATCAATAGACCAATTTATTCACAAATAGAAGACACATTAGCAAGAAGAACATTTGATGCAAATGGCGATTTTGTAGTAAGACCATTTAAGACATCATTTAGAGAACATTTAAAAACAACTTTAAACAGAGGATTCTATACCCAATCTAATGGTGGTGATGAATCTAAATTTGTATGTCAAATATCACCTGGTAAAGCATACGTTAGAGGATTTGAGATTGAAAAAATTGGTACAACTAATTTAGAAATTTCCAAAGCAAGACAGACAGCGAAATTAGAAAATGCATCTACACCAGTAAGATTAGGCAATGAGTTATTAGTTAATAATGCAAAAGCATTACCAGAAATATCCGATTCAAGTACTACCGATGCATACAAACCAGTCAAATTATACGATGTCGGACAAAATGCAGGTGATTTAGATACAGCTGCAAAACACATTGGTTTCTCTAGAGTAAGACATATTGAGAATAAAACCAATGTATCTTCTCAAGCAAGTGATGAAATTCAATTATTTCTATTTGATGTTAAGATGTTTACGCAACTTAACATTCCAGTATCTTCAGGTGAATTCTTAGCAGGAGATAAAGTAATAGGTTCAAGTTCAGGTGCAACAGGTATCGTTGCATATTCAGATAGTTCAAATAATTATGTCATGATACATGATGTTGTTGGTACGTTTACAACATCTGACCAGTTAGAAGTTAAAGGATTAGGAACTTATAGCGGTACTAATACAATAACATCAACACAATCATTTAATGTTGGTCAAACAAGATGTGTATTTCAAGCAACACCAGGTTCAGGAAGTCAAAACTTTATAGCAGACGTTGTTTTAGATGACTTAAGAGAATTAAGTGGTATTCTTAGTTTTGCAACTAACTCAGGTTCAGTAACAGGTGTCGGTACATCATTTACAACTGAGTTGCAAATTGGAGACCAAATATTAGATTCTCTTGGTGGTCAACATAAAGTTAGTGCTATAACAAATGATTTTGCTATGACAATTACACAATTAGATGGCAGTGCAATATCATCATTGACTTCTCAGACTCAAGTTAAAGTTGTAAGAAAAAGAGCTAAACTTAAAAATCAAGACCAATCAGCTGCTATATTTGCATGGCCTAGAGATTACGTAGATAGTATTTCTCCTCTTTCCAATGGTGTTCAAACAAGAAGACAGATAGTTTTATCTGTAGATTCGAGTGGTAAAATTACAATACCAATTAATGGTTCTACAGAAAAATTTTCTGTAAAATCAAATGATAACTATCAATTTGCAGTCATAACACAATCATCGAGTGGAAGTAGAACACTTAATAATGGTGATATCATATATCCTGATGATATTAGTAGTTCTGATTTTGCATCAACAAGCGATGTACCTCTTGAAGTTACATTGGGTGATGCTAATGATAATGCAGCTCAAATTTTAGTGTCGTATGCTGTAACTACAAAAACTCCATCCGTTAAACCTAAAACTTTAAATGATTATAGAGCAATTAAATTTTCATCAGCAGATAGTGGTTCAGTTGAATATGGTTGTGCATACAATCATAAAGAATTGTCATTGGGTGTTTCAGATGTTCACAAAGTACATGCAGTTTTAGAAGCAGTTCCTGGCACAACTTCAGGTTCACAATCAAATGCAACACCACCTAATTTTATACCAACAGAAACATCTGGTAGTTTAGTATCTGGTGAAATAATTATAGGTCAGACATCAGGTGCAAAAGCAAAATTAATAGATTTCGCCTCTTCAGGTACAAAAACACATTTTGTTTATCTAGAAACAGAGGCAACTTTTTCTAACGGAGAAGCAATTGTAGGTCAAGAAAGTTCAGCAGTTGCTACAATAGCAAGTGTAGATATTGGTTCACCAAATATTAAAAATAGGTACTTTGTCGACAATGGTCAGAGAGATGGTTATTATGATGCATCTAAATTGCAGTTAAAGTCTGGTCATGTTACCCCTAACAACCCTATAACCGTTATCTTCGATTATTTCGAACCTTCTGGAAATGGTCAATACTTCGCAGTCAATTCATATCAAAATCAAATTGATTACAAAGATATACCAAACTATTCACCAAACAAAGTAGATTTAGGTGGATTTGAACCAGACGGACAATTTGAATTATCAGATGCAGTAGATTTTAGACCACACGTTAATGATATACAAGCACCATCAACTGGTGAATACAATCAAGATAGTGTTACTGATATGTCAAATATAAGTACACAACCTTTTGCATACGAGTCAAGGGTGTTTAGTTTGAAAGAACTTAATACACCAATACCAAATACAACGGTAGATGCAACTATAGATTTTTATGTGCCAAGAATAGATAAAATATTTTTACATAAATCTGGTAAATTTGAATTAGTAAATGGTTATTCTGATATTTCACCACAAAGACCAGATGCATTACCAGAAGCAATTGAAATGTTTGAATTGTTTATACCAGCATTTACTGAGAATCTAAAAGAAATAGCAGTCAAACAAAAAGACCATCGAAGATTCACAATGAAAGACATTGGTAGAATCAATCAAAGAGTTACCAATTTAGAAAGAGTGACAGCACTTTCACTATTAGAACAAGATACACAATCAAAACAAATTTTAGATGCCGATGGTTTCGATAGATTTAAATCTGGATTCTTAGTCGATAACTTTAGAGGTCACAAAATTGGAGATGTATCTCATCCAGATTATCATGTTGCTATAGATACTAAGAGAGGACAATTAAGACCTCAACATTTTACAAACTTCTTTGATATAGATTTAAATACATCTAAGTCTACTAACTTTGTTAAGACAGGAGATTTGATAACATTACCATTTACAGAATTATCATATGTTAATCAAAATAAAGCATCAAGAGCTGTAAATGTCAATCCTTATCATGTTTTCTCATTCGTTGGTGATATAAAATTAACACCTTCAGTAGACTTATGGCAAGACACAGAAAATTTACCTGAAGTTAGAATCAATAGAGAAGGTAATTTTGATGCAGTAGTAGCAGAGAATCAAAATAGTCTTGGAACCGTTTGGAACGCATGGCAGACAACTTGGGTAGGTGAACCTGAAGTAGTAGACACTGAAACTATATCAAGTGTTGAGGGCGGTTCATGGGACGGTGACCCTTCTCAAGGTGGTAATTTTGCACCTAATAATTTAACAACAATTACAAGAGAAGTGACGAATACTCCTGAAACTCAAGTCAGGTCAGGTATTACAACTTCAGTCGTAGAAGAGTTTACAGAAACAAGAAATGACAGAGTTGTCAGTGTATCAGTTATACCTTTTATAAGGTCTAGAACTATAGCAATCGATGCTAATAATTTAAAACCAAATACAGCTCACTATGTATATTTTGATGGTATCAGAGTTGATGAATATGTAACACCACATTCAGCAACTTATTCAGCAGATTCAAATGCTGACGTTATTTCAACCGTAATAACTGATAGTAATGGTCGATTGAGAGCAAATTTTGAAATACCAAATAATCCTAAACAAAGATTCCCGACTGGTGAAAGACAACTAAGAATCACTTCAAGTTCTAATAACTTAAGTAACCCACCTTCAGTTGCAAATACAATTTATCAAGCAACAGGTACATTACAATCAAATCAAACAGAAATCGTATCAACAAGAAATGGTAGAGTTATTTCTGAAAGTACAAGTGGTGAAAGGCAGTTTACAAGACGAGGTGAAAATATTAACGTATCTACTCAAGAGATACCACAACCAGAGCCAATTGTTCCACCAGAACAACCTCCATTTGTGAGTGCGAGAGAGATACCTCCGATAGATATACCGGCGCCAACACCTGTAACAACACCAATAGTTCCTTTATTGGTTGAACCATTGCCAGTTGACGATGTAGAAAGGTCAACTGAAGATGTTTTTGGTCAGAATAGAAGATTTGGTTTTAGATTTATGAGAGAGTTTGGTTGGGGTGACCCATTAGCACAATCTTTCTTGGTCGAATCAAATGGAGGTATGTTCTTATCTTCAATCGATGTATTCTTTAAAACTAAAGATAAAGCATTACCTGTTTCATTACAAATAAGAAATATGGTGAATGGTTATCCAGGTCAAGTAATTTTACCTTTCTCAGATACCGTTAAAATGCCAGGAGATGTTAATATTTCAGCTGACGGTTCAAGTGCAACAACTTTCCAATTTGAATCACCAGTGTATCTAGAAGATGGTCAAGAGTATTGTTTTGTTCTATATTCAAACTCAAACGAATATGAAGCATTCATCTCTAGAATGGGTGAACCTGATATTATATCAGGCGAAACAATATCAGGTCAACCATATGCTGGTTCATTATTCATGTCTCAAAATGCATCTACATGGACAGCAGAACAAACAGATGACCTTAAATTTAACATAAAACAATGTAACTTTGATGATAGTCAAGTATCTAATCTAGTATTTGAAAATGCTGATTTACCTTCAATTAAATTACAAGAAAATCCAATTCAAACATTTAGTGGTCAAACATACATTAGAGTTTTAAATTACTCACACGGACATTATTCTACTAACTCTAGAGTTACTTTATCTGGAGTAGCAGGAGACAAAAAATCTGGTGTTATAAAATTACAAACACCAAGTGCTATCTCAGGCGCAGTAACCGCTCAAACTTACGAAACAGGCGGTAGTAATGAGGCAGCTGTAACAGGTGGTTCAGGTTCTGGATTAAAAGTTAAATTAGTTGTCGATTCAAGTGATACAGATGCAGTCAATTCAATTAGTATTACAGACCCAGGCGTAGGTTACGCTACAGGTAATACAATTACCGTAACAATAGATAGTCAAACATTTACCGTTGACGTAGAGAGTGTAGAAGACACACTAGGTGGTATACCAGTCAGTGCGATTAATTCTGCTCATACAGCATTAGTTGATTATGGTATAGATTCATTCACTATAGACCTGAATACACTTTTAGATGGTGCATCATATGAATTAGATTCTGGTTTCAGTGCGACCGCATCAACAAATGGTGGTGGTGAAAACGTAACGTCAACAAGAAATTTATACTACGATGCAATTCATACAATGATACCAAATATTAAACCGCAAGATACAGAAATATTTGCAAGTATGAATAGAACAGGTACAGCATCTCCAGAATCAACTCAAGATGCACAATACGTTAAGAGAACAACAAGTAACTTTGTTAGATTGAATGACAACGTATATTTCTCAACACCTAGTGTTGTTGCTTCAGTACCAAATGAATCAAGTAATATGGGTGGTATAAAATCTTTTGAGACTAGATTACAATTAAGGTCAATCAATCCAAACGTATCGCCTGTCATAGATGTTAATACAATTGGTGCATTATCAATCATGAATAGAATCAATAATATAGATTCTTCTAGCGATGTTCATACAGGTGAAACACATGTTAAAATGACAGAACCAGACGGCGATAATAATGCAATGGTTTATGTAACAAGAAAAGTTACGCTTAAAACGCCTGCGACAACATTGAAAGTTCTTGCAGATAACTTTAGACCACCAAATTCAGATTTAAAATTAATGTATAAAATATTAAAGAGTGATGAAGAAACACCAATCGATGATTTAGGTTTTGAGTTCTTTAACGAAACAAGTACATATGGTGCAAATCCGGGTAACGCAGACATAGATACACCTAGAGATGCAAGAAACTTTAAAGAATATGAATATACAGCAGATAACTTGCCAGAATTCAGTTCTTTTGTAATTAAGATAGTTGGTCAATCATCAAACACATCGGTTGTTCCAATTGTATCATCATTGAGGGTGTTAGCATTAGCATAATGAAAGAAGTTAAAGTGAAAGGACATTCAACTTTAATTAGAGATGAAGAATCTCATGCTATTGTGAATACAGATGTGGAAACATATAAATTGACAATGAAACGCAGACAGATGTTAATGTCTCAGAGAAATGAAATAAATAGTTTAAAGAATGAAATTGGTGAAGTAAAGCAATTATTGTTGCAAGTAATAGAGAGAGTAAATGGCTAAAACGGTAGATAATTTTTCGACAATAGAAGACTTCAGACTGAAGTATAATGAATTAGCAACAGACGTTGGTGATATAAGCGGTCTTCAAACTCCAAGAAGTGGTAATTTAACAGACGCTTTAAATAGTGTTAATGAAAAAGACTTTTTCTTCCAAGAATTTATTTACAGAGTTACTTCAAATAACGAAGTTAATTTTAACGGTTTAGATGAATTTGCTAATACTTTAAAATTTAGAAAAGATAGAATTCAAGTATTTGTCAATGGTAAACATCTAATCGAAGATATCGATTATGTTATCTCAAATCAAAATTCAGATGGTACATATGGTCAAATAAATCTACAAGGCACTTACGCTTCAGGTCAAGCAGATGCAACTCAAGTAAATGATAGAGTTGTAGTATACTCTTACACAGGTTCATATCTAGGTGTTGCAGTACAATCAACTGGTTCAACATTCTGGTTATTATCAGATACAAATTCAATTTATAATAGTAATCAATCTGGTGTTATTATAAATGGAGTTTCAACAGATGTTGATACAGAACACGAATCAGGTTTCAATATCAAATTAAATGGTAGAACTTTTGCTACAGATGATATCGTTGCAACTACCGGTAAAAGAATCGAAGCACCAACATTAACTGACGGCACTGCATCATTATCAAGTGGTTCAATAACAAGTGCAGTAAACGGAACATTCTCAGGACAAGTTCAGGCAGAACATTTAGTATCAACAGATGATTTAGCAGTGAGTGATGATGCAACAATTGGTGGTGCATTGTCAGTTGCTGGTGGTTTTGGTTCAAGTGGTCTTTCAGTATCAGATGCAGGTAATTTATCTGCTGACGGTGATTTGACAATTGGTGGTAGTTCAAGTTTAAATGGTAGTGTTACTCTAGGTGATAGTGCTTCAGATAATATTACATTTACTGGTAAAGCAAATTCAAATATAAGACCAAGTGCAAATAACACATACTCGTTAGGTTTATCAACATTAAAATGGTCAAATGTTTTCTCAAATACATTTACTGGTGACTTAACAGGAAACGTAACCGGAAATGTCACCGGAGACATCATAGGGAATGTAACTGGTGCAGTAACAGGAACGGTTTCAGATATTTCAAACCATGACACTGGCAATTTATCAGAAGGTTCAAACTTATATTATACTAACGCAAGAGCAGATGCTAGAATAGCAAATGCAAGTATAGGTGATTTAGGTAATGTCTCAAATACGAGTGCATCTATAGGACAAATTTTAGCATGGAGTGGTTCTCAATGGGCACCAGTCGATAACCAAGATTCTGATGCTGTTACTGAAGGAAGTACTAATCTATTCTATACAAACGAAAGAGTTGATGATAGAGTTAATGCATTGTTAACAGCAGGCACAGGCATCACATTAAATTATGACGATGCTAATAATACATTACAAATATCTGGTGTTGCTCAATACTCAGATTCAAATGCAAGACAAGCTATAACAATAACAGATGCTGGGGGTGACGGTTCATTAGTATACAATAGTTCATCAGGTGTTGCAACATATACAGGACCTAGTGCTAGTGAAACTAGAGCTCACTTTACTGGCGGTAATGGTATATCTCTCTCTTCAGGAGATATCAGTGCAAATGTATCAAACGGTATCGAAATAAATAGCGATAATATAGAATTAGATTATGAAGTAATTAGTTCTGGTTCGTTCTCTGGAACACCAAGTGGAGCAGGACACCAAGTTGGACACTTGTTTTTTGTGATATGATATGGCTAACGACATTTATATAAAACATAACTTCGCACAAACGCCTGACGGAAGTTTTCAACAACCATATATACATCAGGTATCAGTCGATAGTCAAACACCTCTTGAGAGTCAAACTCAAATTGTTGCTCAAAGAATAGCACAACAGCCTGCTATTGCACAACAACCTTCTAGAGTTTCAACTCAACAACAAAATACGGTTTCTGCTCAATACACATCTCAGATTCAACAAAATCAACCTTATACATTTCAAACACTATTACAAAATGTAAATCGTCAGGTATCGTTAAGAGATGTAGATAGACAAATATCTTATCGAACTCCTTCGCCTTCACCTTCAACGTATCAAGTGGTTGAAAATGTTCAACAACCAAATACAAGACCGGTACCATCATCAGTAGCAGCACGATATGCCAACTCAGTACAGAATCCTTTTGTAGATGATGCACATATATTTGTTTCATATACTGCTAGACGGCCTTCTCCTTATATATCACAACAACCTGTAATAGTGCAAACACCAGGCAATGCTCCTTCTACACAACAAACGATTAGAGAAGAAATATATGTTGCAAATGCAACTAAAAGAACTGAACTACACCGCAGTGTGTCTGCTTCAAGTTCATTAGCCAATCCTGGTACAATAAACAATTATATGCACGTTAGTATATTTGAAAATGATGATGATTATAACTTTTATTTCCGTGTTAGAACTGATTCAAATGCTAATGGTTCTAAATTACTTCAATTAGAAACAGGTCAAACAACAATGCCTACATCAGGTGTCGGAACCATAGTGGTCTTTTTTCGATTTCCAGCTGGTTCTATTCCTAGTTCATGGGCTATAGACGTTGGCCCTATTTCGGTGACAACATCTGGTGCAGGTTCAGGCGGTAATATTACCTTATCTGATGGCGGTTCTCATCCTAGTTCAACATATGATATGGGAAATGTTGTTCAGTTTGACGGCAGTTCTAGTTTTGCTACTTGGTCTGAAGATAGTTTTGGTATGAATGTGCAAGCCACTGGCAGTCTAAGTTCTTTAAGCGGCGCCGGAACATATGTAATAGGTGGGTCTTTTCCTGTGAGATTTAGATTTAATCATTCAGACAATAGAGGAACTTTAACACAAACTTATGCAGTAAATATGTACAATCAATTTAATGTAACGTATAATCAGTCGCCTTCACCATCACCAGGATTCCAACCTTTCGGTAGTTTCAACCCAGGTGATATAAGGTAAATGATATGAGTAATCAACAACAACAATGGCCTTTTATTACGTCAACTCCGACTCCAGCTAGATATGCTAATAGTGGTCAACAGCAAAATCCATACCCAGCAATTCGTTTAGCGCCTTATACTTTTCAAAACCCAGGTCCATCGATTGTTCAAGGAAGATATCAAGCACAGGTACAAACTCAACAGGATTATCGAACACCATTTACATATCGACATACGGAGAACAGGCAAACCATAGTTCAGGTTACAGCGCAACAACCTACACTTTATCAAACTCAACAACCGATAATATATCAAGGTCGACAACCTACTCCTGCTATAAGACAAAATCCTGTCATATATCAAAACCCGATTATAGTTCAGTCGCCTGCTATTGTTCAAACACCTCAAAGAAATAGTGTTCAACAGAGAAATAGTTTTCAACAATCTTATAGAACTCAAACACCATATACTTTTAGACAACCTTCAATTGTTCAACAAACAAATACAGGCACTAGACCAATTCAACAGGTTGCTAAAGTTAAAGCAGTATACGTCAAGACAGCGGTTGGTGTACAAAAACTTGATGAAATCTTTGTTAAAAAAGATAGTAGTACCGTTGAGAAAATACACCAATCAGTACCTACTGCTCAATTAAACAAATAATTAGCATAAATAGATAGCATGGCAGCTATATCAAACATTTTCATTGACCAAGGAACAGACTTTAGTGTGACCGTTGATGTCACTGATGCTAATGGTTCGCCATTAAACTTATCAGGATATACAGCAGCTTCTCAAATTAGAAAGTCATATGCATCATCTTCTGCTAGTGCAACATTTACAACAAGTATTTCAGCATCTTCAGGTCAAGTAACAATGTCTCTTACAGATACGCAGACATCTGGTTTAGCAGCTGGTCGTTATTTGTACGACCTAAATATAACAAGTAGTGCAAGTGTTACAACGAGAGTAGTAGAAGGACAAGTAATTGTAACACCAGGAGTTACGAGGTAATTATGGCAATTAAAGGTGTAGTAGGAAGAGTAGCAGGTATATCTGCTAGAGTTCAAGGACAAGGCAATGTCCGTGTAAAACAGGTTGCAATCGGTGATGCTTCAACAGCAGTTAATTTATCTGCTAAATCTATTCAAGAATTACAAGATGTAGATGCAACAGAAACAGACAAAGGTTTATTACAATATGACCAAGCATCTGACCAGTGGAAAACAACCACGGTTATAGATGGCGGAACATTTTAATAATATAAATAATTTTACAATCAAGGTGTCATTCAGTGAGACACGACCCACATAGTGAGTGGACCGATACATGATGTTCTTTCTCGGATAGTGAAGAGAAATTAATTAATTAATTTTTATAATAACATATTAAATTTTTTAGGAGAAAAAAATGGCAACGGTTATTCAAATCAAAAGAAGTACAGGAGCTTCCGCACCAGCAGTCTCAGACTTAGCTGAGGGCGAATTAGCGTATGTACAAGATAGGTCTAACGATGGTGCTTCTGCTAAATTGTATATTGAGTCTGTAGACTCAGGCGGCTCAGCTGCTATTCACGAAATCGGTGGTAAATACTATACTGATATCGTAGATGGTGCTGCTCCAACACCTGCTAACTTTGTAGTAGGTAATGGTTCATCAGCTGGTGCATCTTTACAACTTAGAGAAGATTCAGACAACGGTTCAAACTTTGTTGCTCTTAAATCACCTGACTCAGTAGCAAGTAATTTAACATTTACTTTGCCTGGTTCAGATGGTTCAGCAAACCAAGTTTTAGGAACTGATGGTTCTGGAACACTTTCATTCCTATCAACAACTTCAACACTTGCAGGTGCAACTGATTCAGATATTTCATCACCAACATCAGGACAAATTCTTGTTCATGACGGTAGTGATTCATTTGATAACGTATCACTTTCAGGTGACGTAACAATGGCATCAAATGGTGCCGTAACTATCGCTAACACAGCAGTCGAAACAGCAATGATTGCTAACGATGCGGTAACTTTAGACAAAATTGCAGATGCAGTAATTATTTTAGAATCAGAAGGTATTGGTAACAACGATGTTGATACTGGATTCCCAACAGCAGCTGCAGTTAAAGACTATGTTGATTCTCAAGTAACAGCTCAAGACCTTGATTTTCAAGGTGATTCAGGTGGTGCTTTATCAATAGATTTAGATTCAGAAACTTTATCTATTGTTGGTACTGCTAATGAAATCGTAACAGCTGGTTCTGGTAATCAAATTCAAATTGGTCTTCCTGACAACGTGACTATTGGCGGTAACTTAACCGTTAGTGGTACAACTACAACCGTTAACTCAACAACGGTTTCAATTGCTGACCCAGTGTTTGAAATCGGTGATGATGGTTCAGATGACAACCTAGACAGAGGTATCAAATTTAAGTACAACTCAGGTGGTGCTAAAGTTGGTTTCTTTGGTATGGACGATTCAGATGCTAAATTTAAGTTTATTGCAGATGCAACAGACTCAAGTTCAACATTCTCAGGTTCATTAGGTAATGTTGCTTTCGGTAATATCGAAGGTTCAGGTCTTGCTCTTTCAGGTTCAATTACTTCAGTAGATGGTTCTGCTCCTACAGCAGGTCAGATACTAATAGGTAATGGTTCTAACGGAGATATGGAACTTGCAACATTAACTGCTGGCGAAGGTCTTGACGTATCAAATGCAGACGGTTCAATAACATTATCAGCTGAAGACGCTACAAGCACCAACAAAGGTATAGCAAGTTTTGCAAGTGCAAACTTTACCGTAAGTTCAGGTGCTGTTACCATTACTGCTATCGATGGAGGCACATTTTAATTAGTGTTTTTAATCAATAGGAGGAAAATATGGCAACATTAATTCAGTTCAAAAGAAGTTCTACACAAAACTCAGTTCCCGCTGTTAGTGATTTATCAGTAGGGGAACTTGCAGTTAATACTTATCATGGTAGATTCTATACTGAGAAAAATGATGGTTCGGCAGCAGTCGTAGAAGTAGGGTCAAATCCTTCTTCATTAACCATTAATGACGCTATTACTTTCCCAACTAGTGATGGTTCAGCAAATCAAGTATTGCAAACAAACGGAAGTGGTACATTATCTTTTGCATCACAACCAAGTTCTGGAATAGTTATCTTTAGATATACTATTACTAGCAATACAACCGCCATAACAGGTAACGATGATGATAGTAATTCATTATCATATAGTCCTGGTTCAGAACAAGTATATCTTAATGGTGTACTTTTAGAAGATGGTGGTGCTGACTATACGGCAACTAATAGTTCGACCGTCACTTTATCGGAAAATGCGATAAACGGTGACTTAGTAACTATAGTAGCGATAACCTCAGCTGCAAATCTAGTACAAGGGTTTTTTACCCAATCTACTTTTTCAGCAACAACAGCAAACCAAGTGTTATCATCTAATGCGATTGCCAACAAGGGAATCAAATATGTGATAAACGCTACACATGCTAGTGCTGGTACACATGCAGCTGAAGTACTTTTAATCAACGATGGTTCGAGTGCATATTTCGTACAATACGGCGATGTATTTTCGAATTCATCATTGTTTTCATTGAGTGCAGATATTGATTCAGGTAATATGAGACTTCTCATTACGCCTGCCAATACTGCTACTACCGTGGACACATTTCAAATCAGACATAGTTAAGGAGATATAAGACATGGCATTATCAAGAGGATTTAAAATCGCTGAATTGATTCGTCATTTATCATATGACTCCACCAATGATGTAATTGTTACTGCAAAGAAAACTCAAGATAAGAACAAGAAAAGTGGTGCTGAAACAAAAACTGCCACTGACCAGTTCTCTTTAGATTCTTTTGCACATGCAGACTTTAGAGCTGCTAGATACATCATTGCAATGTCAAGAGGAAGTGATTTCCATTCAACTGAAGTTGTGTTAGTTCATGACGGAAGTGCGGTAACATTAACTCAATATGGTACATTAAAAGACGCTAATTTAGCTACAATAGACGCTGACATCTCAGGTTCAAACGTAAGGTTGTTAGTCACTCCAGCGAGTGCTACATCAACCGTGATTAAATTTGATAGAACCTTAGTAGACGCTTAAATAATAATTTACATTATTTTAAAGGGGGCATTTCGCCCCCTTTTTTTTAATCTTTAAAAATCATAAATAGTACCATGGCAACAAAAGCGAAATTTTATACAGACCTAGGTTTTCAGTCAGCATTATCTGCTCAAGTAGACGGAGATTTTACGGTTACAGGTAATTTAACCGTAAACGGAACAACTACAACGGTCAATTCATCTACTACTTCTGTTACAGATAGTATGTTTGAATTAGCTAACTCAAATACTTCAGCTGATACATTAGATATTGGAATATATGGTAATTATAACGATGGACTATCTGATGGTGGTGCAAGTGAATATACTGGTCTATTTCGTGATGCTTCAGATTCTACATGGAAATTATTCGATGGATTAGAAGTTGAACCGACTACAAGTGTTAACATATCAGGAACAGGATATGCTTTAGCAGATTTACAAGTTGGTGATTTGAATGCTACTACATTAAATGTAACAAATTCTATTACAGGTGCTAGTATAGCATATCCTACAAGTGATGGTACAAATGGACAAGTTCTTACAACAAACGGTTCAGGAACTTTAACATTTCAAGATGCTGGTGGTTTAGATAGTGGGTCAGTTACAACTACATCTACATCTATAACAAACTTAGATACATTCTCAGCATCGACTTCAAGAGGTGGAAAATATACAATAACATTATCAGATTCAACTTCAGGTGTTTATCAAACTACAGAAGTGCATATAATACATGACGGAAGTGCATCAAGTATGTCACAATTTGGTACGGTTTTGCAAGGTGGCAACAACGAGCTCGCAACATTTTCTACAGATATCAATTCTGGTAACGTTAGATTAAGAATTACACCTGCTTCAACGAATTCTACGAAAATTTCTTTTAAAAAAATTCTAATTGACGTGTAGGAAGAAGGCACATTTTACTAAATATTAGCGTCAATTGAACATTAAAGAGGACACATAAAAAATGGCAACACAAAATTCATTTGTAATAGAGTATGGATTGACGGTTGGTTCAACCGAGGTGATAAACTCTTCTGGTAAATTACAATCTAGTGCGATTAGTGAGTTAGATACGGATAATCTTTCAGAGGGGTCAACGAATCAATATTTTTCAAACGCAAGAGCAAGAGGCGCAATTAGTCTAGCATCTGGCGAATCAAATCTTTCATACAACTCTACATCTGGTGAGTTGTCTTTACCATCGGTGAACGGAGGCACATTTAGTTAAAAATGACAAGTAAGAATTTTATAATCAAAAACGGCCTTACCGTTGGAAACACAGAGGTCATAGATAGTTCAGGTAATATAACAGCAAGTGGTGTAGGTGCAGCTGTACAAGAAGCAATCGCTGATAAAATTGGTGGTATCATTCAAGGTTCAGGTTCAACAACCGTAACTTATGATGATGCAAACGATACAATTACCATTTCATCAACAGGAAAAACAGAAGAAGAAATACAAGACATAGTTGGCGCTCAGATAGTATCAAATGGTTCACATACAGGTGTTTCATTTGTTTATGATGATTCAACTGATGGTGGTATAAATGCTACGGTTTCATTATCATCTTTTAACACAGGCAACTTAGATGAAGGTGCTAACTTATACTATACCGATGCAAGAGCAGATGCTAGAATCGCAGCTGCAAGTACAAGTGACTTATCAGAAGGTTCAAACAAATATTATACAGACGAAAGAGTAGATGATAGGGTTAACGCTTTAATCACAGCAGGTTCAAACATAACAACTACATATGATGACGCCGCTGGTACTTTGACTATCGCTGCTACAGAAGATAATCTTTCAAACAACGATACAGATGACCTTTCAGAAGGTACAACAAATCAATACTTTACTGAAGCAAGAGCAAGAAGTTCAATATCAGTTTCAGGCGACTTATCATATAACTCTACATCTGGTGTTATTTCATTTACAAACGATGCTGGTGATATAGAAAGTGTCACAGCAGGAGATGGTCTATCAGGTGGTGGTTCATCAGGAGCTGTCTCACTTGCATTAGATTTAAATGAATTAACAGACCAAGCAGTAGATGTCGCAAACGATAGTATTGCGATTATAGATGCAACAGACAATTCTACCAAAAAAGATTTAATTAGAGATGTTGTCACAGGTATCGCTGGTACAGGTCTTGGTGCATCTTCAGGTGTTTTAAATGTTTCATTAGCATCATTTGATACAGGCAACTTATCTGAAGGTTCAAACAAATATTATACAGACGAAAGAGTAGACGACAGAGTTAATGCATTAATTACTGCTGGAACAAATATCTCAACTTCATATGACGATGCAAACGGAACACTTACGATTAACTCTTCAGGTAAAACTGAAGAAGAAATCGAAGATATTGTAAACGGTTTAATAGTCGGTGGGACAAACATCACATCAACATACGATGACGGTGCTGGAACACTTACACTTGCTGGTCTATCAGATTCAGATATCAGAGGTTTAGTATCTGCTGGTGGTAATTTATCATACAATAGTTCAACAGGTGAATTCTCATTTACAGAAAGAACAGATGCAGAAGTCAGAGGACTTGTATCAGTCACAGATTCAGGCGGAGATGGTTCACTTGCATATAATTCATCTACAGGTGTAATCACATACACAGGCCCAAGTGCATCAGAAGTCAGAGCTCATCTAAGTGCAGGAACTGGTGTAACATATTCAAGTGGTGAATTTAGTATCGGTCAGGCAGTTAACACTAATAGTAATGTTACATTTAACAATGCAGTAATCGATGGTAACTTAACGGTTAATGGAACAACAACATCAGTTTCATCAACAAATACTACAATCGAAGATGCATTAATCGAATTGGGGTCTGGTAACACAGGTGCTAACTCAAATGACCTTGGACTTATCTTAGAGAGAGGAAGTACAGGTGATAATGGATTTATGGGTTGGGATGAAAGTGCCGATAGATTCGTAGTTGCGACAACAACTGCAACAGGTTCTTCAACTGGTGGACTAAGTTTATCTGAAGCAAACTTTAGAGCAAATCAGATAACAACAAGTTATGCATCAAATAGTGGTGGTGTAGCGAGAAACATATATCAATCAACTTCTGCTCCGGGTAGTTCAGATGGACAAGTTGGCGATTTATGGATTTTATACTCTTAATTGAGTAACATATATATTATAACAGAGATTTAAAAATATGGCAACAGGTTCACAAAAAGTAAAAACACCATCGGGTTGGAATAGTACTCGAGGTGCTTGGGTAAAAACAGGTGCGAGTACTTGGAAAGATGCAGACCAAATCTACATCAAAACGCCTTCAGGTTGGAATAACGCATCTGGTCAAACAAGTGTTCAACAACCTTATCCATATATTGCAAATGCTCAGAATCCTGTAATTAGAAATAGACAAAATCCATATCCTTACATAGCAAATGCTCAGAATCCTGTAATCAGAGACGCTCAAGAGCCTAATATTAGAAGTGCTCAAGAGCCTAATATTAGAAGTGCTCAAGAACCTAATATTAGAGATGCAAGACAACCTGCTATATATCAAGTTAACGTGCCTTCTAGAAGTCCATTTACATATCAACACAGGTCACCGTTTACATATAGAAATCCGGTGAGTGCTCAAGAACCTAATATTAGAAATAGACAAACACCATTTACATATAGACACCCAGCATCTGCTCAAGAACCTAATATTAGAAACGGTCAAACACCATTTAGATACCCAGCAAATGGTCAAACGCCATTTAGATATCCTGCTAATGCAAGACAACCTGCTGGTTATAGAGCAAGTGCTAGACAACCATTTACATATCAAGCGCAATATAGAAGTCCATTTACGTATCGAGCAAGATATCCAGCTATTTACTCTTTTAGTTTTCAAAGCCCGTTTAATCAAACTGACCCACAAGCTGATGGACAAACACCTTATAGAGCGTCAGCTCAACAACCTGCGATTGCTAGAAGTCCGTTTAGATATATAACGCCAGCTAGACAACCATACTTTTATACATTCGGCGGTTTCGGCGGTTTCGGTGGTTTTAATATAAGGTAAATGATATGAATAGTTTAAGTAGGAAAAAAATATAATGCCAACAGGAAGAAGAATAGTAGGCTCAAGAGCATCAGGTCAATCAC
>Ga0114932_10002032_pt1 | contig 22041 bp, 20 predicted proteins | sample 2SBtaG_2_FD_87286 | JGI IMG/M metagenome (GOLD analysis project Ga0114932, IMG submission 87286) | Deep subsurface microbial communities from Kolumbo volcano to uncover new lineages of life (NeLLi) - 2SBTROV12_ACTIVE470 metaG | ecosystem: Environmental > Aquatic > Marine > Volcanic ...
CAACGGCCAGATGTCGCTACCAGTGCTGATGTTCATCTTCGCAACGGTGTTCCTGGTCATCGCCGTCATCGTCTACTTCGAGCGCGCTCAGCGCCGCATCCCGGTCCAATACGCCAAGCGCGTTGTCGGTCGCCAGGTGATGCAGGCCCAGGGCTCGTTCTTGCCGCTGAAGGTCAACACCGCGGGCGTCATCCCGCCCATCTTCGCGTCGTCCATCCTGATGTTCCCGGCGACGTTGGCGCAGTTCGTGCCCGACAACCCGGTCATCATCGAGATGCTCAACGCGATCGTGCCCGGACGCATGCTGTACAACGTCGTCTACGTCGCGCTGATCATCTTCTTCTGCTACTTCTACACCGCGGTCACGTTCAACCCGCTCGATGTGGCAGACAACCTCAAGAAAGGTGGCGGCTTCGTCCCCGGCGTCCGCGCTGGCAAGAAGACCGCCGAATACATCGACAAGGTGCTCTCGCGCATCACGTTTGCCGGCTCGATCTACGTGTCGGCAGTGTGTGTCCTGCCGGGCTTCCTGCAGCTCGAGTTCAACGTTCCGTTCTACTTCGGTGGCACTTCGCTGCTCATCGTTGTCGGCGTGGCGATGGACACGGCGCAGCAGATTGAGAGTCACCTCATCACCCGCAGCTACGACGGTTTCGCTGGACCCCGCGGTCCGCGTATGCGTGGCCGGCGCGCGGCGGCCTGATCGCTACGGCGACTGCAGCAGCAAGAGGATAAGGCAATGAAGGTTCGACCCTCCGTCAAGCGCATGTGCGACAAGTGCCGCGTCATCAAGCGGCGTGGCGTGGTGCGCGTGATCTGCGAAAACCCCAAGCACAAGCAGCGCCAGGGCTAGGCCCAAACGCCCGTTAGGATAACTGGAGTCCCACCATGGCACGTATTGCTGGCGTCGACCTTCCTCGTCGGAAGCGCATCGACATCGCCCTGCGTTCGATCTACGGCGTCGGTCCGAAGATCTCCAAGGATGTCTGCCGCAAGGCCGGCGTTCCTGGCGACAAGCGCACCGAGACCCTGACCGACCAAGACATCATTCGTATCCGCGAAGTGCTTGAGACGCAGTACAAGGTCGAAGGCGACCTGCGTCGTCAGGTTGCGATGGATATCAAGCGCCTGATGGACCTCGGTTGCTACCGCGGCCTTCGCCACCGCAAGGGCCTGCCGGTCCGCGGACAGCGCACGCATACCAACTCGCGAACCCGCAAGGGACCGAAGCGTCAGGCGATCAAAAAGAAGAAGTAGTCGTCGCTGACCCAGCGCACGTACGAACAGAGAGGAACAGAAGATGCCACCTCCCAAGGGAAAACGCGGTGTTCGCGTCAAGCGCAAAGACCGCAAGAACGTACAGACCGGTGTGGTTCACATCGTGTCGACGTTCAACAACACGATGGTCACGATCACCGACGTCGCGGGCAACGCGTTGTCGTGGAGCAGTGCCGGTCGTCGCGGCTTCCGCGGCTCGCGCAAGTCGACGCCGTTCGCGGCGCAGATGGCAGCCGAAGATGCTGCTCGCAAAGCCATGGAGCACGGTCTGAAGACCGTCTCCGTCCGCGTCAAAGGTCCCGGCTCCGGCCGTGAGGCCGCGATGCGTGCCCTGCAGAACGTTGGTCTTCGCGTCACGCTCATCCGCGACGTCACCCCGATCCCGCACAACGGCTGCCGGCCCCGCAAGCGCCGCCGCGTCTAGCCGAAGCGATTCGTCGCAAGAGAACAGAGGAATACGAAAATGGCTCGTTACACCGGACCCGTCTGCCGCCTGTGCCGCCGCGAAGGGCTCAAGCTCTTCCTCAAGGGCGAGCGCTGCTACACCGAAAAGTGCTCGTTCGAGCGCCGTGCGTTCGTGCCCGGCATGCACGGCCAGTCGCGCCGCAGCAAGGTGTCGGAGTATGGCCGTCAGCTTCGCGAGAAGCAGAAGGTCAAGCGCATCTACGGCCTGATGGAAAAGCAGTTCCGCAAGTACTACACGCAGGCTGCGAAGAAGCAGGGCGTCACGGGCGAGAACCTGCTGCGTTACCTTGAGCGTCGCCTCGACAACACCGTGTTTCGCCTGGGCCTCGCCGCCAGCCGCTCCGAAGCGCGCCAGCTCGTGCGTCACGGCCACATCCACATCAACGGCCACCGCGCCAACATCCCCTCACTGCTGGTTCGCTCCGGCGACGCCATCTCGGTTCGCGAGAAGTCCCGCGAGCAGGCCCGCATCGTCGAGTCGGTTGACGCCGTCGACCGCCGCGGCATCCCCGCGTGGCTCGAGTTTGATCGCAAGGCCATGACCGGCAAGGTCGTCACGCTTCCGCAGCGCAGCGACGTCCAGATGCCCATCGAGGAGCGCCTCATCGTCGAGCTCTACTCGAAGTAAGAGGACCGCGACACAGGATCCCGCCCCCGCGGACGCGCGGAGGCATTGGAACCGGCCCACACAACCGCCGAACTGGCGCTTGTACACGGGCCTATCAACCGACAGTTGATCGCAACAAGCGACGACCGGAGACATCATGCACCGCAACTGGCGCACCCTCATCCGACCCAAGGCCCTTGAGGTCGACAAGCTCACCGACACGTACGGCAAGTTCACGGTGGAGCCTCTGGAGCGTGGCTACGGCCAGACGTTTGGCAACAGCCTGCGTCGCGTGCTCCTGTCGAGCATCCGTGGCGCCGCGATTACCGGCGTCCGCATGGCGGCCCTCGGTCGCGTGGTTCGTGAAGACGAGAGCAAGGGCAAGACCAACCGTCGCATGGTCGAGCAGATGCAGTCTGCGCTCCACGAGTTCCAGGCGCTGCCCGACGTCGTCGAAGACGTCGCCGAGGTCGTGCTGAACCTCAAAGAAGTGAACCTCCGCGTCGAGTCTGAGTCCGACGAGATCGAGTACCTCGGCCTCGCGGTGGAAGCTCCCGGTGATGGCGCGCCGCTGGCCGTCACGGCCGCTTCGCTCATCTGCCCGCCCAACATCACGGTGCTCAACACCGACCAGCACCTGATGACGATTCAGCCTGGTGGCCGTGTTGAGGCCGAGCTGACCGTGCGCGAGGGTGCCGGTTACGTTCCCGCCGCTCGCAGCAAAGCGGACGACGAGGACGCCCCGGTCGACCTCCTGCCGATCGACGCGATCTTCTCGCCGATTCGTCGGGTCAACTTCCGCGTCGACCACGCCCGCGTCGAGCAGAAGACTGACTTTGACAAGCTGAGCATCGAAGTGTGGACCAACGGCGCCGTCGACCCCGAGACCGCGGTTGGCATCGCCGCCAAGATCCTGCGCGAGCAGCTGCGCGTCTTCATCGGCTTCGAAGAGCTCCCCGAAGAAGAGCACTACGAGGACGAAGAGGAAGAGGAAGAACCGCTCAACGAGCACCTGTACCGCCCGATCGAAGACCTCGATCTGTCGGTGCGCTCGGCCAACTGCCTGCAGAACGCGCAGATTCGCTTCATCGGCGAGCTCGTTCAGAAGACCGAAGCCGAGATGCTCAAGACCAAGAATTTCGGTCGCAAGTCGCTCAAAGAGATCAAGCAGGTCCTCGAAGAGCTCGACCTCGAGTTGGGCATGTCCCTGGACAACTTCGACCCAGAGAAGGCGCCGCCGCCGGCCAACTGATCGGATGATCGGTTCGCCTGGGGTAGCCCAGACCATCGCGCCCCGCTGCGCGTAGACGAGAAACGAGGAGGCGAAGATGCGTCACTTGAACAAGGGCCGAAAGCTCGGCCGTGACTCCGCCCACCGCAAGGCGATGATGCTCAACCTGTGCAAGTCGCTGATCGAGCACGAGCGCATCACCACGACCGAAGCCAAGGCCAAAGAGCTACGGAGCTGGGTCGAGCCGCTCGTAACGCTCGCCAAGGACGATACGCTGGCTCACCGTCGTCGCGCGTTCGACAAGCTTCGTGACCGGGGCCTTGTGCACAAGCTGTTCACGGATCTCGGACCGCGCTTCAAGACCCGGCCCGGCGGCTACACCCGTCGTATGCGTCTTGGACCACGCAGCGGTGACTCGGCGCCGATGACCATCATCGAGTTCCTGCCGGCGTAATCGCCCGGCCTGACGCTTCCGAATCCATACGCCCTCGCGGCGCCTCGGAGCCGTGGCCGTCTAGGCTCGCCACTTATAACCGACGCCGCGAACCGTCTGCAGCCGAGCTTGGACTTCAGCTCCGAGCTTTTGGCGCAGCCGACGCACGTGGATATCCACGGTCCTGACTCCGCCGAAGTAGTCGCGGCCCCAGACACGGTCGAGCAAGTTCTCGCGGTTCAGCGCCCGTCCCGGGTGTTGCACAAGGTGGCGCAGAAGCGCGAATTCCTGGGGCGTCAAAGTGACCGGCTCATCGTCGATCAGCGCTTCGTGGCCATCGACATCGACGGTCAGGGCGCCGAATTCCAATCGAGACGGTGGCGGCATGTTGTCTGTGGCACCGAGTACGCGATCGACCCGGGCGAGCGCTTCTGCTGGTGCGAACCCACGGGTCAGGAAGTCTGCGCAGGGGAGCCGCGCCGCCATGCTCAGCCATTCGGGATCGAGGATCAGCAGGCAAGGCACGCTTCGCACGGCGGGAAGACGATCCAACTGCGCGACGAGTGGGGCGACAGGGGCGCGCGGTGTGGCTTCGAGGATGACAAGCTGCGGTGGCAACGTGATCGGGCAGTGGACGCGGCCGTTGCGGATGGCAAACATCTCGACGCGGTGCGGCCCAAAGCGCAAAGCTTCGCGCATCGGGGACTCGTCGGGTGACCACGTGAACAGGAAAACACGCCTCATCGCGATGAACCTATCAACGATTCCCGCCCGTCGCCACGGACGCACAGTGTCACAGTTGGCGGCATGACCCGATTCTGGCGCGGGCTGTGCGCGGGCGGAGCCACGGGGCTGCTGTCGGCGTTTTCGTATCCGGATCCCGGCATCTGGCCGCTGGCGATCATCGCCTACATTCCCTTGCTGTGGTGGCTTCGGGTCGATCGACCGTCGCCGCGGCAGGCGTTTATCGGTGGTTGGGTGGCCGGCGCATTGATTCACGGCATCGGCCACAAGTTCCTCGCGTTCACCATGCAGGAGATGAGCCACATGCCGCCGTGGCTGGCCTGGATCGTCGTGGTCGCATACAGCCTCGCGATGGGCGCGCACCAGGCGCTGTTTGCCGCTGTGGTCGCCTTCATTTGCCGAGAACATGGACGAGACGGCCGCTTCGTAGCCGTCGCCGTCCTTGCCATCATGGCCGTCGAATTCGCAGTCCCGTGGCAGTTTCGGTGGTTTCTCGGCAACGCTTTGTATCGCGTCCCCGTGCTCCTCCAGGTGGCCGACCTCGGGGCGGTGTATGTCGTGAGCGGGATGTGCGTCGCCGTGTCGGCCGCTTTGGTTGTCGTCGTCACCGCAGACTCCGCGAGAAAGCGCGCCCAGGCCGCGTTCGGAGTCGTGGCGCTGTTGGCGGTTTGGATCGGTTACGGCGTCTTCGCGATCGCTGCGGTTGACGCGGTGGAGGCACAGAGAACGGTGCGTGTTGGCATCGTGCAGCCCAATCCGAGCTTGAAGGAGAAGACGTCGAGCCTGCCTGGTGTGCGCACCCGGATGCAGGACCGCGCTGAAGCGTTGACCCGCTCCCTGGCCGCTGATGACGTCGACATGTACATCTGGCCGGAGGGGTCGCTGCCCTATTACTTCGTGCACCGAGAAGTGCCGCCCCATCTGCCGGCCGATCGCAAGTCCAGGGCGCCGCCGATGCTCAAGAAGACGACGATTCGCGCTCAGCGCTTCGCTCGGGGTCAGGGAAAGCCGCTTTTACTGGGTTCGCTCCGCCGCGACGACGCCGCGTGGTCTGGCAGGGCTACGAACAGCGCGATTGTGCTCGATGGCGACAAGCCGCCTCGGTTCTACGACAAGCGGAAGCTCGTCGCGTTTGGCGAGTACATGCCGGGTCGTGAGCTCATGCCGTCGCTATCGACCGCTGTCCGAGGCGTCGGCGACTTGGAGTGGGGAGAGCTGCCGTCGATCCTCCCCATCGCGGGAGCTCAGGTCGGCGTCAATATCTGCTACGAGGCCCTTTTCTCCGGGTTCATGCGCACGCATACAGCCGCCGCGGACTTCCTGGTCAACCTGACCGACGACTTGTGGTTCGGGCCCGTGGATGCCCCACAGCTTCATTTGATGGTGCAAATGCCCCGTGCGATCGAACTCAGAAGGCCGTTCATTCGGGCAACTGCGACAGGGATCTCGGCGCACGTCGACGCGGCGGGGCGCATCGTTGGGGAAACCGCCGTTTGGAAGACCGCAACGCACGTCGCGGATGTCAAAGTGGCTGAAATCGACAGTCCGTTCCGGGTTGTGGGGCTGTGGCCGATGCGGCTTGTGACGGCCCTGGTCGTGTGGTTGTTGGTTGTCGCTTGGCGACGACGACGGACGGAAACGCTGCCGCCCTCGCACTGAAGCGGCCTGTGTGCTATCTGGCGGCGGCGCGATGGAGCCCTGATGACGCCGCCGAAAAACAAGCCAGCCGCCCCCGACACGTCCGGGTTCGAGCGCGTGCAGAAAGTGCTATCGCGTTGCGGTATCGCGTCGCGTCGTCAGTCCGAAGAGCTGATCAAGCAGGGCAGGGTCACGGTCAACGGCAAGGTCGCCACGCTCGGCGATCGGGTGAAGTCCGGTGAGGATGAGCTGCGGCTGGACGGCGAAATCGTCCGTGTGACGCTGCCCACGATCGTGTTGGTCCTCAACAAACCTGTCGGAACCTTGTGCTCCGAATCCGACCCGGAAGGCCGGCGACTGGTTCATCATCTCGTTCCGCGAGACGCCGCGTTGCGCTTGGTCGGCCGCCTCGACTTCAACACCGAAGGCGTCCTCCTGTTGACCAATGACGGCGAGCTCGGCAACCGGCTCAGCCACCCTCGTCATGGCGTGCTGCGCGTCTACGAAGCCCGAGTTCGCGGGATCCCGAGCGATGAAACGATCGCGCGCCTCGTTCGTGGCGTGATGCTCGATGATGGCCCCGCCCGCGTTGAGAGCGCGTCGATCAGCAAGCGCACCGACAAGAATGCGTGGGTCCAGCTGACGTTGACCGAGGGGCGCAACCGCGAGGTGCGGCGCCTCATGGAACGGGTCGGGCATCCCGTGATGCGATTGCGGCGAATTCGTTTTGCCGGCATCGGGCTCGATGGGCTCAAACCCGCTCAATGGCGCACGTTGACCGAAGCCGAGATCGAGGACCTACGAGCCCGTGGGCACGTCGGCGCGTTCGAATTGCCACCCGATCCGCGCGGTCCGGCAACCAAGCGTCGTCGCCCCGCGCCGGGTAAGTCGCGTGGCAAGGAAAAATCGAAGGGACGCGGTGATCGAAACGTTGAGCCTTCGGGCCGCAGCGGCTCGGGCAAACGCACCCGGCAGTCACCTCGCAAGCCGCGGGGTAAAGGCAGAAAGCGATGACACCGAAGAAAGTCACGTGCGTTGTTGGAGCGCGCCCCAACTTCATGAAGGTCGCCCCTGTTTACCGGGCGTTGCAGGCCCGTGGGCTAGACGTTCGCCTCGTCCACACCGGCCAGCACTACGACGAACGGATGAGCGAGATCTTCTTCAATCAGCTCGATATGCCGCGTCCGGATGCGTTCCTGGGCGTGGGCTCTGGTAGTCATGCCGTCCAGACCGCCAAAGTCCTTACTTCGTTTGACGAAGACTGCGACACGTTCGGTCCAGACCTCGTCCTCGTGGCTGGTGACGTCAACTCGACCGTGGCCTGCGCAATGGTCGCTGCCAAACGCGGAATCGCTGTCGGTCACATCGAAGCCGGTCTCAGGTCGCGCGATTGGGCGATGCCCGAAGAGATCAACCGTATCCTGACCGATGCCCTGTCGGACCTGCTGCTTACGCCGTCGGCGGATGGTGACGAAAACCTTGGAGCCGAGGGCGTGCCCAGCTGGCGAATCTACCGTGTGGGCAACCTCATGATCGACACGCTGCGGCGCAACCTGGAGCGTGCCCGGGCCTTGCCCACGCTCGACGAATTGGGCCTCGAAGCCGCCAACTACGCTGTCGTGACGCTGCACCGTCCGTCCAACGTCGACCATCCCGACCAGCTCGCGCGGCTCTTCGCTGCGTTGGGCAAGGTCGCCGAGAGGCTACCGATCATCTTCCCGATCCATCCGCGTACCCGACAAAGGCTCGAAGCGGCGGGGATCGACGTCGCCGCGGGGATCGAGCTGCTCGAACCGCTGGGCTACTTGCAGTTTCTCGGCTCCATGGCGTCTGCCAAGCTGGTGTTGACCGACTCCGGCGGCATCCAGGAAGAGACGACGGCGCTCGGAGTCCCGTGTCTTACGCTGCGTGACAACACCGAGCGCCCGATCACGGTGGATGAAGGCACGAACACGTTGTTGGGCAGCGACGCCAGCAAGATCGTACCGGCCGTCGACCAGATCCTGGCCACCGGCGGCAAGACCGGTCGCGTGCCGGACCTCTGGGATGGTCGCTCGGCTGAGCGCGTCGCGGATGTCGTCTGCGGTGGCTTCCCAACCCTGCTCGAGGGCGGGTGAGCGTCAAATTCTGGAAGCCCGTCGCCGCCGTCGCTGTCGTCGCAGCGATCGGCGTCGGTGTCTGGCTGGGCCGAGACGGTTCCCGGTCGGTCGAAGCGGTCGATCCCGCTACCCTCGTTCCTGAGGATGCAACCGCTGTCGCTTGGGTTGATTCGTTCGCCGAGGTCGCTGACGGCCTCCGTGCCTTGGCCCGCAAAGTCCCCGGAACCGCGGGAGTTGTGGAAGCCGCCGAGCTGCTGCTCGATGTCCCATCACTGGACGAACCCGGATTCCAAGCGCGTGGTCTCACGACCGCAGCAGGAGCGGTGCTATTCCTCTGGCGCGACGCATGGTGGCTCGTCACATCCACCCCGCGCTCGGAGGGGGCAGAACACCTCGCGACTCTCATCACCCGTCGCGGACACCCCGTGAAGGCGACAGCGCTCGCCGGTGTGGAGCGTGCGTGGGCCATTGGCAAGCGGGCCGGCGCCGAAACTGCCGGGCACATGTGGCTGAACGGGGCCGAGGTTGTCATCCGACTTGGGGCACCCGCCGTGGCGTTGGCTCGGGGTGCGACGCCGGCGGAGTTGTCGGTCGACGATATCGTCGCATGGCGCGAGGCGAAGAGACTGGCGCCCGGCTCCCTCGCAGGCACGGAGGGCGTTGTGCATGCCCGCTGGACGATCGGAGAGGATGATCCTGTCCGTCAGAAACTGCGCGAGTCGCTCGGGCCGGCGACCCTGCTTTTCGGGCGCTATGTCAGCAGTTTCATCTCCGCGCGCGCCGACCTGGGCCTCGAGGACGGCCGCGCTTCATTGCAGCTGAAGATGCGGACCAAACCCGGCGGCGGCGCGGATGTTCGTCGCTATCATCACGGCTACTTGGCCAAAGAGAGGCCGCGACTCGGGCTTGGTGCCGTGTTGCCCGACGAGACGATGGCGCTGGCCCGTGTGCGCATCAACCCGAACCTCGCCGGAATGGTGGCAGGACTGTTGCGGTTCGCGGGCGGACGCGGACTGGGCGAGTTGCACGCGTCATTGAGCGGGCTCGACATCGGCGGGCTGCTATTGAGCCGAACCGATGGCCAACTTGCCGTGGCATTGTTGGGGCTGACGGACGAGGCGGTACCCGATCCGCGCGCTTGGCGTGGCGACCGGTGGCGCAAACAGGCTGGTATTGCTGTGGCCTTGTCGATGAAGACGGACACGGCAGCCAAAGACGTACTTGAACGGATCGCCGCGACATTGCACGAGTCGAAGGTGACGACGCAGCCCCTGTCCCTGGGAGCGTGGCAGGGTTACCGCGTGGCCGACAAGCGCAGCGAATGGGCTTTGTTGCGGCGCGGGATGGCCGTGCTCTGCGTGATCGGCGACGGCGAATTGAAGCGCTTCGAAAGGGTCCGAGATGGGCGTTTTCCTGGACTCGCTTCGATCGCGAGGGCGAACCTGTCCAGCGACGTGGTAGTCGGCAAGAAGCAGTGGCTGGGTGGCGTGCTTACGACGGGCCGCCTTGTCCGCAGCGCGCGTCGAAGAGGCATCCCGGACTCGATCACGGCGATGATCGCGAGCATCGAATCTCTCGCCCTCGGCGTGGAACTGCTCGATGACGGCATGGTGCTGCGAGCCCGGCTCGAGCCAGCCCCCACGGAACCGTCGAAATGACGCTGATCGTTGCCGATAAGCTGGGCCGGACCTTTGGCCGGGGTGGCGATCGCGTGCAGGCCTTGGTCGACGTGACACTCGAGATCAGCGCCGGCGAGCACCTGGCCATCATAGGTCGAAGCGGCGCCGGGAAGTCGACGCTGCTGCGGCTGATGGGCGCCCTGGACACCGGATACACCGGATCGCTGCGCGTAGACGGCCGCGAGCTGCGCGGCCTGGGCGACTCGGACCTCTCGCGATTTCGAAACACGCGCGTTGGCTTCGTGTTCCAGGCGTTCAACTTGCTCCCAAACCTCACGGTAGGGGCGAACCTGGTACTGCCGGCCTTCTTCTCTGACGCGCTCTCTGAATCCGAGGCGGAAAAACGCGCGAGGAGCCTGCTTGAGCGCGTCGGTTTGACGGATAAATGGGACACCGCTCCGCTCAAGCTGTCCGGTGGTGAGCGCCAACGTGTCGCCATCGCGAGGGCCTTGCTGCTGCATCCTCCCGTGCTCATTTGCGATGAACCAACCGGCGCCCTCGACGAAGAGACCGCCGCCGATGTCCTCGACCTATTTGAAGAGGTGCGGGCCGAGCGCAACAGCACGCTGATCGTCGTTACCCATGATCACAGCATCGCGGCGCGGGCTCAGCGGACGATTCGACTCGACGGTGGGCGGCTCGTCTCGGACGACGGAGCGTCGGCATGAACACGCGTCGCCTGGTCGGCTTGGTTGTCGCGAACGTGCGCGGTTCGAAAGCCTCGGTCGCCCTTGCCACGGTCGGGGTCGCGGTCGGTATCGCCTTCTTGAGCTTCTTCGTGGGGCTCGGCGAGGGCCTGCGCGAACGGGTTCTCAACCGCATCTTTCCCGCCAACCAGCTCGAGTTGGAGCCGCGCGCGGTCCGCATTTTCGGCGTCGAAGGGACTCTTGGCCAGGCTCCACTCGACGACGTGCGTCTTGGTGCAATCGCAAAGATCGCAGGTGTCCGTCGAGCGGTCGGCAAGCAGAAGAGCGCGTTTCCGGCGCGTCTGTGGGGAGGCAAGCGACTGCTCGGATTCAACCTGCACGCCGAGGCGTTTTTCGACGGCCTTCCTGCTGGCCTGATGAGGCCCGAGTTGCAGAAGACGGAGGCTCAGCGAGCGATCCCGTTGGTGGGCGCTGCGGGCGGTCGCTGCGACGTCGATATCGATTGCAGACCCGGGCAAAGGTGCGTCGACGGGGCCTGCGAGGTCATCGTCTGGTCGAGATGGTTCGACACGGAGCTCGCAAATTTTCGCTGCGATGCCGACGACGAGTGCCGTCCGGGGCGCGCCTGCGTCGATGGACAATGTCGGTCTTCCGCCACGTCCGGGCCGGAGTCCACCGGGAAGGCTCTTGTTCAACGATGTCGACTGCGATCCGACGCGGAACAATGGGCCATTCTCGCCGACAAGTCGCGCGGACACGTCGTGGTGACGTGCGACTCAAACAAGGCCGGCTGCGTTACATCGCGCCGTTGCCCCGAGCCGCAGTATTGCGCGCCCGACCACCCGGGAACGCTCGATGGCACGTGTGAATTGCCGGTTCCAACGGTGCTTAATCCGCTCTTGCTCGAGGTCTTCAACTCGGACATGGCGGCCTCGCTAGGGATCGCGAAGATGGCGTCGACCGACGTCCTGTACGGGGTGCGCTATCACATCAAGATCGGCGACTCGCATTTCACGCAGGACGCGGAGAGACGGCGGCAAATGGTGAAGCAGGCGATCGTGGTCGGCTTTTCGGCCAAGGCGCCCGAGCTCGGTGTCGCGATGCCGCTGGAATGGGTTCGCTACTTCAACGCACGACTGGCCGGAAAGGAGAAGGCTGGGCTCTACGACGCAGTGATTGTTGAAACCGCCAGCAACCAGGTCGTGCCCGGGGTCATCGACGCCGCGGAAGACCTGGGATTTGCGCTTAGTCGTCGGTCGCGAATCGCTCGTACGTTCGGAACAGTCGTGTTCTTGGTGTACCTGGCGCTGGTGCTCATCGCGCTTGTCGTGCTCGCGGTAGCCGCGCTGAATATCGCGCAAACTCTGGCGATGCTCGTGCATGAACGACGCCGCGAGATCGCGATTCTGCGAAGCATCGGGGCGAATCGGCGCGCGATTTGGGCGCTTGTTGTCGGTGAAGCCGTCGCCCTCGGAGCGGTCGGCGGGCTCGTCGGATATGGGCTGGCGTGGGGAGGTGCCGTTGTGGTCGACGCGGTCGCGGCTGAGTTGCTCGCGGGGATGCCCTTGGTGCCGGAGAGCTTCTTCCTGTTGCCGGCCTGGTTGCCTGCCGTGGCCGTTGTGACGGCGCTGTCGTTCTGCATACTCGGCGCTCTCGGGCCCGCCCGGCGCGCGACGCGGCTCGACCCGGCAGACGTGCTGTCCCAGGGTTGAGTGTGCGGCATCGGGGGGCTACCGCCCGGACTCCATGCTTGCCGCATCCGTGGCGATTCGAAGGTCTCAGAGACGTTCAAATAGACAGATAAAACGGTCAGTTCGGCCACGTTGGTCGGGCTCTCTGATTTCGGCTTGCCAACATCCCGGGTGCATCCGTACTCTTGCGCGTCGTTTTGGCGGAGGATCCCATGTTTAGCCCCCTCGCACGTGCTCTTGTTGTCGCGCTGCTTCCTTTGGCCGCTGTCGCTCTGAGCGCCTGCGGTGGGGACGGATCCGGGGGCAGCGCAGGAGGCTCTGCCCAGACCTGCAGCTTGGACACCGACTGCCCCAGCGGCCAGAAGTGCAACAACGGCGTGTGTGGCCAAGGCGGCGGATTCTCAGGTGGCGACGTTGCTTCAAGCTCGGGCGGCGATTCGGTCAACGGCGGCGATGCATCGGCCAGCAGCAGCTCATCGGGCGGGACCAGCGGCGGAACATCTGGCGGCACGAGCGGCGGATCCTCAGGGGGCACCGACGGCAAACTCTGCGCCGCCTGTCTCAAGGACTCTGAGTGCGCTTCTGACTTCGGCTGCGTGCTGCTCTTCAACAGCGAAAAGCACAACTTCTGCCTCAAGAAATGCACGTCCGGCGGCGACTGCCAAGCCGGCTTCTTCTGCACAAAGGCCAACAGCGATTCGGAGCAGAAGTTCTGCGTGCCACCCAACAGCAAATGCGACGGCTGCACCTTGACCGGCTGCAAGAAGACTCAGAAGTGTGATTACGGCAACTCCCAGGCCGCTCCCAAGTGCGTTGACGCGGGCGGCGAGTGTGCGTCCTGCAAGGTCAGCGGCGACTGTGTGGCCGGGATGGACTGCCTCGAGGTTGGTGGTTCGAAGGCGTGTGTGCCGTCTTGCCTGAACGGCAAATCGTGCCCCGCCAACTCGACTTGCCAGGACTTCGACCTCGGACTGAAGGCCTGTGTCTTCCAGGCAGATTCGTGCTGCTACGGCGCTGCCTGCAAGAAGGCCAGCGCTTGCGACAAATGCCCCGACAAATGCGTTGCTGGCAAATGCGTCGAGTGCACCAAGGACGACCACTGCAAGGACGGCAAATGCGTCACCAGCAAGAACACCTGTCAGACCAAGAGTTGCCCCCAGGACAAGCCACACAAACAGCAGGCGACGGGACTGTGCGTCGAGTGCCTCAACGATACCCATTGCGGCGGCAAGAAATGCCTCGGCAACAAGTGCAGCGACGGCGGACAGAACAACGAGTGCTCGGTCTGCAAGGATCCGTACCCGGGCTGCGTGCAAATCAACAGCGTGTGGTCATGCGTCGAGTGCGCTACCGACGACGACTGCAAGAAGAAGAGCGCGGGCACCTGCAGCGCCAAGACGTACACGTGCAGTGGGACTGTTAGCGGCGGCGGTAAGACGAAAGGCACCTGCAAGTCTGACGCCGACTGCCCCAAGGGCACGACGGGCTTCGACCTCAAGTGCGATACAGGCACCGGTCTCTGCTACGACAAGAACGGCAAATGCGACAACGTGACAGCGTTCTGCAACGCCGCGAAGGGCTCCAAGTGCGTGCCCCTGCAGGATATTGCTGGGATGCCTTTCCCCGGCGGCGGTGGCAGCGGCGGGCTTCCGAAAATTCCTGGACTGCCCGGTGGTGGCGGCGGCAGCGGCACGCCCAACCCCGGTAGCGGCGGACCCGGTGATGGGGTTTGCACGTGCGGCATCTCAGGCGGCAGCAGCAGCGGTGGCGGGACCTGCAATTACGATTCGTCGTTCTGCAAGCTGTTCGGCATGGACAAGAAGGGCTGCGACTGCTGCAAGGACGCCAAGTCCAAGGCTTGCACCGGCGCACTCGGAACGTGCTGCCAGAAGAGCTCTGGCGGCAGCAGTGGCGGCGGCGGCAACCCGCTGCAGTTCCTCGGTCTGCTCGACTGTTTCGCCAAGGCGCAAACGGGCACCAAGGACCCGGCGTGTTTTGGGGGCAAGACGTGCCTGAACACCAAGTGCCTGACAGAGGCGCTCAGCGGGGGCGGCGGTAGCAGTGGCGGGTCGACGAAGGGGCCGAAGGGCTACTGTGGTGGCGGTCCCGGCGGCGGCACGCCCTGATCGTCAGCGCGATCTACCGCGCGTCCGAGAGGCGCGTTTTCTCACAGTTTTTCGCGTGGCCTTGCGCAACCGTCGCTTCTTCTTTGATGCGGGTCGGGTCTTGACGCGGCGGCGCGGCTTTGGAGCAGCGCGCTTGGCAGCGGCCTCCTTCTTGCGGGCAGCGATGCGTGCCTTGCGGTTTTCCCGATACGCAACATAGCGGGCTAGCAGGTCCGGCGTGGACTGGACCAACAGGACTTGACCCCGCTTGATCTCGGACGTGGACAGCTGATTGACCGCTATTATCTCGTCCACGGACGTTCCGAGCGCCCGAGCGATGTTCGTCAGGCCGACTTCATGTTCGACTTCCAATGTCAGTCGTTTCGGCGCCTTGCGCGTCGGAATCACCTTGGCTCGCTGGCGGGTATGTTGTCCGCCTGGAACCATCGCTGCGCTTGGCATCGAAGGCACAGCGTCGCGGATCTTGTCGCACCCGGTCGCAGCGATGGACGCCGCGGCCAGCACACTCGCAAGAAGACGTAGGCGCCCGCCTAACCGCATTCGAACAGACCCCAAGAGGAACGACGACCATTGGCTCAATGCGCGACTGATCGACTTGTGCCGAGGCTAGGTGATCCGGCCGCCCTTTCAATTTTTTTCGGCTCGCGAAAAGCTCACCGTCCTCGATGACCCAACCCTCCCCACAACCCGAGCCTGTCATGACCACCCCAGCGGTGGTGTCGTTCTACTTGGCCGTCCTTTGCGCGGCCATTGTCTGGGCTGGCTTCTCAGAGCCCGGGCTCGTCATGCTGTGGCGTCTGCCGGTCGAGGCCTCGGTCCCTGGCTGGGCCGCTGGCATCGCGACCGGACTCGCGCTTGTCGTCGCGTCGATTATCGCCGAGCCCTTCGTGCCATCGTTGCGGCGGCTCTCCCGCGAAATCCGCCAGGCCGTGGCGCCGATAACGACGACGCGCGTTGCCGTCCTCGCGCTCACAAGCGGCATCGCCGAAGAGGCCTTGTTTCGCGGTCCTGTGCAACACAGCTTTGGCTACGTGGTTGCTTCGGTCCTTTTCGCCCTCCTCCACGGCGGGCTGTCGAAGCGATACATCGCGTGGTCCACGTTTGCCCTGCTCGCGGGCCTCAGTTTTGGATTGCTCGTCGAGGTGTATCAATCGATTGTCCCGGCCGCCCTCGCCCATGTCGTTGTCAACGGGATCAACTTGGCTAGACTCGCGCGCGCTGACGACGACGATGAACTCGACGCCGATCTCCACGATGACGACGCCTCCACTCCGTTCGACGACGGATTCTGAACGCGACAACGGGATGCGAAGTGACTGAAGCGGGCTTCCGATACGCTGGATGGTTCATGCTGGACGTACGTCTGGCAGCGACCTTGGTCGTGATCAGTGTTGCGCTCGGAGTCCTGGTTCTCGCTCTGTGGTTCAAGGGGCGCCGCTGGGACGAATACGTGGTGGGATTCATCGCCGTTTTCGGCATAAGCCTGCTGGTCGGTGTCCTGGTGACCAACGCGATCGCCGCTTATCCCGCGCTGTCGGTCGAGACCATATTCCCGGTTCCATAGCGACGCCCGCTCGTCGATGCTATATGGGAACACCGATCCGCCGGTTCGAGCCGGGAACCGTACTGCTGCTGAGCAATCCGCCCATCGGGACGCGCAAGAACACGCTTGATGCCAGGCGCGCCGCAGTCGCCGCCAACCTACACTGGCTCCTGCGTCGGGAAGCGGCGTGACGTTACCTGTTCGGCGCTCTACAAATGTATGAACGTCTCTGAGACGTGAGATCACGCAAAATGTCAGCGGGCCGCGCCGGATGTTCCCGGCGCGGCCCGCGTTCTCGATCCTCTGCTGCGACTACAGCTTGCCGGCGAGCAGCTTCTTGAACGTGCCGGCGAACGCGTCAGCCGAGAAGCCGGCGCCCGGCTCGTACTTGCGGCCGTTGATGTATACCGACGGGGTGCCCTGCACGCCGGCCTTGTTGCCGGTCGCCATGGTATCGGCGATCAGCTTCTCGTGACGCTCGCGGTTCTTTTCGACATTCGCCCACTTCACGCCGTGCTTCTTCGCGATCTCTTTGATCACGGCCTCACTCAGCTCTCGCTGGCGCGCAAAGAGGTCGTCGTGGACCTTCCAGAACAGGTCCGAACCACCCTGCTCAAAGGCCTCCTGCGCCATCACGGAAGCCGGCTTGGCCTCTTTGTGGAAGCGCAGCGGGAAGTGTGCGAACACGACCTTCACCTTGCCTTTGAAGCGCTTCATCGCCTCCATCACCGGCGTACCAACGCGCGAGCAGTAGGGGCACTGGAAGTCGCTGAATTCGGTCACCACGATCTTGGCACGCTTCGGGCCCTTGAAGGGCAGCTTGCTGAGATCCCACTTGTTTTCCTTGCCGTCGAGCTCGGTGAACACCTTCCCCTCAGCAACGATCTTGTTGTACCAGGCGTCGCCTTTCATGCCTGCGTCGTTGGCCTTCTTGATCTCTTCGTCGATGACCGCCTTGAACACGCCCTTGGGCTGAGCACCGACAACCTTGCGGCCGTTGATCAGGAAGTTCGGCGTGCCCTGGACCTTGATCGTCGCGGCCATCTCCATGTCCGCCTTGATGCGCGCGTCGGCCGAAGCGTCCTTGCGGTCCTTGTTGAACTTGTCGACGTCGAGGCCGAGCTCCTTGGCCCAAGCCACGAAGTTGTCCTCGTTAAGCCCACGCTGGTTCTCGAATGCTTTGTCGTGGAACTCCCAGAACTTGCCCTGCTTCTGCGCCGCGATCGCCGCCTTGTGGGCCGGACCGGCGTTGCGGTGGAAGGGCAGCGGGTGGTGCTTGAACACGACACGGACTTTGTCGCCGTACTCGTTCTTCACGGCCTTGACGGTGTTGCCACCTCGCGAGCAGAAGGGGCACTCGAAGTCGCTGAACTCGACGATCGTCACGAGCGCTTCGTCGCTGTTGCCGAGGATGGCGTCGGTCTTCGGGTTGATGACCGCCTTCCAAATCTCGCGGCTCTCGGGCGGGGCTTGGGCGGGTGCATCCGGCTCGGCGGCAGCTTCGCGTCGCTCTTCACGCTTGGGCGCCACGGGCTTTTCACCCTTGATGAACCACTTGTAGACGTTCGTGCCGGTATCGGAGCCATGCTCGGCCCACGCGGCTTCCATCAGCGCGGCACCGGTCTTGCCCGCGTCTTTGTGCTTCTTGGCGGAGGCGAGCGCCTCGTCGACGGCGGACTTGAACGCTTCGTACGGCTGGGCGCCGGAAAGGAGTTTTCCGTTGATGAAGAATCCGGGTGTGCCGCGGGCGCCGGATGCGTTGGCTGCGGCCTGCTCGCGGTCGACCTGGCGAGCGAGCGCTGGGTCTTTGAGGTCGGTCTCGAACTGAGCGACGTCGAGCCCGAGCTCCTTGGCCCACTTCTTGAAGTTGTCGTCGGTCAGGCTGCGCTGGTTGGCGAACATCTTGTCGTGCATCTCCCAGAATTTGCCCTGGCGGTGTGCAGCAAGTGACGCGATCGCGGCCGGCTTGGCGCGATCGTGGAACGACAACGCGTTGTTCGACCACAAGATACGGACATCGTTGGGGTAGTTCTTGGCGATCTTCTTCAACGTCGGCCCGACGCGGCTGCAGAAGGGGCACTGGAAGTCGCTGATCTCGATGATCGTGACGGCTGCGTCCTCTTTGCCTTTCGATGGGATGGACTTGGGTACGGCGCTCGCGGCGGCGCCACCTGCCTTCACTTTGACAGGTGCTGCGCCGGCTTTCTCTGCCGCTGCACCTGCGGCGGATTTGGTCTCTGACGTGTAGTGACCGACGCCGAACGCGACCAGCGCGGCGGCAACAATGGCCAAGAGGGCGGTTTCCTTTTTCATCTCGATGCTCTTGTGTCGGTGAGGAGGTTCGTGGTCTGGCGCGGTGCCCGAGTCGTCGGCCCGCCTCAGCCTCTCGTTTGCCGCTTCCGTGGGGAACATCGGGCGCGACGTGGCGGCGGACTATAGAGTTGTGGTATCGGGCGGTCAATGAGCAACGACACACCCCAATCAGCTGGTTCTTGTCCCCAATGCAAGGGGCCCCGGCGTCTGCGCCGAAGCAACCCGACGTTTCCCTTCTGTTCGGACCGCTGCAAGCTTCTCGACTTGGGCCGTTGGCTCGATGGCGAGTACCGGATCCCCGTGGGGGCCGGCGTCACCGAGCGAACGATGCCCAGCGCCGACGAGGTTGCAGCGGCTCAAACCCGGGACAAGCCGTCTTGATTCCCGACTTCGATCGATAACCCGTCAGGCGCAGCCGGGGCCGGCACGCGATCCCGCGCCATTCCGCTGGATTGCCGCGGCTGCCGACGCATCGAGCGCGCTGGTGACGTTGCGCACGAGCGTCTGTTCGACGTCATCGAGCGCGGGCGCATCTTTGCCGAGTTCTTCAAGCTCGCGCCACATGCTCGTCATCACGACGCCGTCCAGCGCACACGCAGTGATGAGATCGAACCCTTCGAGCCGGGGGCACACGTTCAGCGCGAGTCCGTGAAACGACCAACCACGGCGCACGGCGACGCCGATCGAGGCGATCTTCTTCGTTTCGTTGACCCAAAGGCCTGCAAATCCCGGTCGCGCACGCGTCGCAAGCCCAAACCCCGCACAGGTGGCCTGCAGCGCCGACTCCAGCGTGCGCACGAATGCGGGCAGATCGCCGTGCGGGAATCTCTCCGGCGCGCCGGACAGCCGAGGAAGTTGCACCACTGGATACAGCACCAGCTGGCCGGGCGCGTGGTACGTGACCGAGCCGCCCCGCGCGACGTCGTGGACTTGCACATCCATCGGCTTGAGACCCGGCACATCGAGCACTCGGCCATGAATGTGCTCGTGGCCACCGCGTCGTCCCACCGTGATCGTTGGCGGGTGTTGCACCGACAGCAGCACGTCCGGACTATCGGCTGGCCGCGCGACCAGCTTGTCCATTCGCGCCAGCGACGTTTGGTAGCTGCACAACCGACGGCCATCGTGGACCATGTCGGCTGGCCGTTCGACGATCATGGGCGTTTGTTCAAGCGGGCCAGGGCGCGTGGCGCCATCGGAATCGGCGCCTGTCGGGGCGTGGCATCCAAATCCTGCAGGGTCAGCACACCCGCGAGCACGCGGTCGCGTACCGTATCGACCTGCCGCTGCTTGTAGTCGCGATACGAAGCCCGCCCGGCGGTCGCCTGATCGTAGGCAGCCACATCCATGATCTGCACTTCGTAGGGAAAGAAGAAGCGAATCTCCGGTTCCACGCCCACGAGCGACAGCGAATCGAGCATTTCGGTCAGCCCGTCGCCGTTCATCTCGCGCCGCGCCAGCTTTCGCGCCTTGACGAGTCGTTGATACAGCGGATTGGCCACGCGGATCATCTGCCGGCACGTGAACTGCAGAGCGTTGTACCGGTGCGACGAGTGCGGGTTCCAGGCCAGGCCTTCGGCTTGTTCGGGCCGCCTGTCGAACGCGGCGAGCATGGCGACCGCGGCTTGTTCATCGATCGCGCCGGCGCGCCACTGACCGATCAACCGACGCGCTTTTTCGGCATAGCCGTTGATGTCGACCAGCGTGTTGTGTGAACGGGTCGGCTTCACGTTGGCGTAGACGATCGTGTTCTGCTCGTGAAGCTCTCGAACGGCGAACAGCGCATCGATTGGCCGCCGAACGATCATGCGTACGCCAATATGGTCGAAGAGGTCGGTTGCGACGTTTTCCTGCTTCTGCAGGAGCTTGAGCACGACAGATCGCAGGGGCTTTTGCTGCTTGACCTCAAAACGCATCAGTGGAACGTCGTAGTTGCCCCCGGCCAGGACCTGGGAGCCGTTCTCGAGCGTGCGCACCTGCGCCACGAATCGTTCGATGACGGCTTCTCGGATCTGCCAGTAGTAGTTCTGCTGAAAGTAGTTGTCGGCGTGAGCGACCGTGTGCATGACGCGCAGGACGCTGCAGGCCCACGCTTGGTTGAGCTTGTCGGCCGGGGTGTTGACCTTGCGGTTGGAGGCAAGCAGCAGCAGGTCGAGGATGTGGATCGTGTCGTACAACGTCGGCACGTCGAGCCCGATGTCGTGGCACAGAACGCCGCGAATGAACCCGAGCGCTTCGTGGCGGACGCGCTCGATGTCCTTGATGTGCTGCGGCTCACTGAGGTCGTAGCCGTACCGCGCGAGAAAGCGTCTTGCCGCGCCCCGATCGGCGACGTGAAGGCGGGGCAAATCGAGCGCGCTTTGTCCGCCGACGATGGCGCGTAACGCCCCGCCATGGAAGAGAAAACGGCGGAGCCCTGGGGGCAGATCATCGGCGATCAGACGTTCCAAGCTTGACTGCTCCTTGCGAACTGGCGTTCGACATGGTGATGGCTGTCATTCAGTGGTTTGACTCCGCGGCCTTTGGGGCGGGAGGGGACCAAGGCTCGTGCCATGTGCCGGCGCGCTGGGCGCGTTCGGCAGTTGCGCGGCTGCGGAACGAACCACGCGACCCGTCGGGTTATTCCCGATGGGCTCGGCACGCGGTGATCCTGTGCTACGGCAGGCGGCCTCATACGACAATTCGTCGCAATTGTCCCGCCAAAAGTTCATCGCGGTCGTGCCGGATGTCCGTTTACGCCTGTGTTTTCAGTCGTTTGGTCGATCGAGGCAGGGAGCCCGGGCTAAGCCTCGGCAGGACCGCCCGGGACCACGAAACTCGATTCGGCGCCGATGATTTGCAGGGCCTGGTGCCAGCGCGTCGACGTGTCGGATGTGAACAGCAGCGACTCGTCGGCGTCCGTAGGCAGCCACGCCCCCATCGCGATCTCGTTGTCGAGCTGGCCCGGCGCCCAAGACGCCCACCCGAGGTAGAGCGCATAGACGACAGGCCCCCGGCCATGGGCGATGTCCTGGAGCAGCTCCATGGACCACGATACGCGGAGACCATCGCCAACGGTGAATCCCGGCTCGTATGCAGCGAGGTCGGCTTGCGCCTCGTACAGCACCACACCCGACTCCGGGTGCACGGGCCCGCCCCACCATACGGGCTTGGTCAGCGGGATCTTGTCGCCTGGCAGGTCCGCGCCCTCAAGGAGCTGGCGAAAGTCGATCGGCGCCTTGCGGTTGAGGACGACGCCCATGGCGCCCTCTGCGTTGTGTTCGACAAGCAGAATGACCGTCTCGCGAAAGAACGGATCACGCATCTGCGGCACGGCGATCAACATGCCCGCGGACATGCTTTCGAGGCGCAGCGATCGGTCGTCGTCAGCCACGTCTGGAGCCTACCCCTTGTCCGAAAACAAGGCGAGCCGCGGACGCCGCGTCGCAGATCGGATCGGAGTTGTTCGGACGTGAGCGTCGCCGCACTCATCGGCAATGCGTTTCGCGATTCAGCCGACCGTAAGACGCACGTCACCATCGCCCGAGCCGGCGCCCGGTTCAGTTGA
>Ga0114932_10002033_pt1 | contig 22039 bp, 22 predicted proteins | sample 2SBtaG_2_FD_87286 | JGI IMG/M metagenome (GOLD analysis project Ga0114932, IMG submission 87286) | Deep subsurface microbial communities from Kolumbo volcano to uncover new lineages of life (NeLLi) - 2SBTROV12_ACTIVE470 metaG | ecosystem: Environmental > Aquatic > Marine > Volcanic ...
GAAATTCCGTTTCCTCGTGCATTTCAAAACGAGTATGAAAACGTATGTCATAACTGTCCGATGAAGAATCGGTAGCTAATGGGGTCAGAGTACATTTCCACCGCGGCAGAATTAAAAAAGGGGTCAGAGTACATTTTGTGACATAGATTTGTCTCGGAAAAAGTACTCTGACCCCATTATTTGGGTTAGTCGCGCCAGCGCTTGGTTAGCTCGTCGTAAGCGTCGATGCGACGGTCGCGGAAGTAAGGCCAAATGCGCTTAACTTGCTCGGTGCGCTCCATATCAAGCTCAACGGTTAGGGTGGTTTCGCCCTCAGCTTCGGCTTTTGCCAAAATCTCGCCTTGTGGACCTGCGACAAAGCTTTGCCCCCAGAATTGAATGCCCGGGTCACCTTCAACAGGTGACGCTTCAAAACCAGTGCGGTTTGCCACGATAACCGGCACTGAGTTTGCCACAGCGTGTGAACGCTGAATGGTTTCCCATGCACCGTGTTGACGGCTACGCTCTTCTTCTGTGTCAGTTAAATCCCAGCCAATAGCGGTAGGGTAGAACAATAAATCTGCGCCTGCCATCGCCATCAGGCGTGCCGCTTCTGGATACCACTGGTCCCAACACACCAATACGCCAAGTTTACCTACGGTGGTTTCAATAGGCGTGAAGCCCATATCGCCCGGTGTGAAGTAAAACTTTTCGTAAAAGCCTGGGTCATCAGGAATATGCATTTTACGGTATTTGCCCGCAATTTCTTTACTGCGGTCGAACACCACAGCGGTATTGTGATACAAACCTGACCCGCGCTTTTCAAATAAAGATGTCACCAACACGATATTGTGTTTTTCAGCTAGTTCACCGAAAAAATCTGTCGCTGGGCCTGGAATTGGTTCAGCCAAATCAAAGGCGTCGGTATCTTCTTGTTGGCAAAAATACAGGGTGCTGTGCAGCTCTTGAAGAAGAATACACTCGCAGCCTTCAGCCGCTAATTTGGCAATTTGCTCGGCACTTTTATTCCAGTTCGTTGCTTTGTCGTTATCAGCAACAGACTGTTGTACCAGTCCAACTTTTAGCTTAGCTGGGCGCATGTAATGACACTCCTTTCTTTAGGGTAGTGATAATCGAATCTTTTAACGTATTTGTGGGTACCTGCATGGAAATACAATGCAAGCTACCGTATTGTCTTACGAGTACGCTGCAATCAATTGGTTCAACAATATGGTCAGGGTGCGCTTGCTGCACCGTTTCAATCGCTTCGGCGTCTTCTTCTTCACCGTATACCGGTAACAAAATAGATTTATTGCAAATTAAGTAATTAGCATACGATGCCGGCAGGCGATCACCTTCATCATTTACGATATAAGGCAGCGGTAAATGAAACTGCTTATGCTCAGGCAGTTCAAGCGCACACTCATCACATAAAGCCTTTAACCCTTCAAAGTGACTATCGTTAGGGCGATTGTTACACGCCTGAATGACTAAGCCTTTGTTAGGGGTAAAACGCACGATGGTGTCTATATGGCCGTCGGTGTCATCCCCTTCTAAATGACCATTTTGTAAAACAGTTACTTTGCTGCAGCCTAACATATCTTTAAACGCATCTTCATAGGCACCTAACGACATATCGCCATTTCGTTCAGGGTTAAGTAAGCACTGTGCGGTACTCAGCAAATGGCCATCTTCGTCAATTTCCAAAGCGCCACCTTCGGCCACGACAGGGCTACTGCGAAGCACAGATTTACACATGGCGGCCAAATAACGTTGATTGGCTAGGTTATCTTCTGATGCATTGAACTTATTACCCCAGCCATTAAAGCGAAACTCTACTGGCGAGCCATTACCATCACGGTCTTTGCAAGTAATAAAGCCGTAGTCGCGCATCCACGTGTCGTTGTACGACGCAGGAACAATAAGCACTTGTGCATTTTCAGGTAAACGAGATACAAGGCTGTCTACATCATCAGGTGCACACAACAATATCACGCCAGCGCTATTGCGATTTACCGCCGCAATCACGTTAAGGTAGGTAGCCCGTGCTTCTTCTAACCACGGCGCCCAGTCGGTGTGCGCATGTGGCCATGCCAACATAACAGCGTCGATATCATGCCATTCAGGCGCCATAGTGCGGTTACCCTGCATAGTAAAATTCCAATTCACGTCAAAATAAAGTGCGGATTATAGCTATGGGCAAGCACGAGACCAAGGCAAATGGTGATGAAATTAATTGGCGGTGACGATTAGTGATAGCGCTTGTTGCGCATAAGGGCATCGACAATTTTATTTTAAATGCCTGCCACCGTTTAGGTGTAGCGTCTGCCCCGTTATATAGTCACTGTCGAACAAGTAGTTCATGGCTTTCACCGCCTCTTTCGCGCCGGGTACTATTTCAAGCAGTGATTTTTTCAGCGCTTTTTCCTTGTAGGCGTCGTCATCGCCTTCATTGAACATGAGCAGAGCGGGAGCGATACTGTTAACTTTCACCTGCGGTGCTAATTTTTTCGCAAATGAAAGGGTAAGGTTGTGCAGTGCGGCTTTGCTAGCGGCATAGGCCATATGCTTTTCGCTGCCGGTTACTTGTACATAGTCGGTCATATGAATAATGTCGGCTTGGCCTTCGCATGAACATAATGCGGCTTCTAAAGCCAGATTTATTCGATAGGGCGCAATAGCATGAACCATCATCATACGCTCTATTAAACTGTGTTTATCGCTACTGTCTTTTTCTTGGGCCCAATCTGACGCGTTGTGTATAACGCCTCGATAGGTTTTACTGATTGCCTTAATCTCATCAATTGCTCGATCAATAGCCGCCTCAGTGCTAAAATCAGCCTGTAAAACTGTAGCGCCTTTATCCTCAAGCATCGTAATACTTGAGCGGGGAGTTCTGTACGTCACCACAACGTGATGGCCTTGTTCAAGTAAACTGTCGGCCATGGCTAGGCCAAGACGTTGACTAGCGCCTGTGATTAAGACAGGTGAGTTCAAGATAATGTCCTTCTTTTTTAAAAGGTATCAGTTTTATTATTCTGTGCTAGAAGCACGTAAGGTAGCAACAACATTAAATAAAAGTCATGTTGTCGTATAACCGAACTTTTACGAATATTAAGGCGTATCAGTTCAAAAAAAGCAGTAACAACGGATAAAGCAATGTTAGCAAAAGAAGCGGTAATTGTGCGCGATGCACTAGACCCCTCTATATCAGAGCCAGCGCAACGTGTACGAGAAGCATTAGAAGCCAAAGGTTTAGAAACCCCATTGGTTGCCAACGGCCTTTCAGACGAGCAAAAACGTAAGCGCATAGAAAGTGCTATGCGTGATGTAATGGACACGCTTGGCCTTGATTTAACGGACGACAGCTTATGTGATACACCAACGCGCATAGCAAAAATGTACGTTAATGAGATCTTTGGCGGGTTGGATTATCGCAGATTTCCTAAAATCACGGCAATTGAAAACAAAATGCAGATCGACCAGCCTGTACAGGTCTCTGACATTAGCCTTACAAGCACGTGCGAGCATCACTTTGTAACTATCGATGGTACGGCCACGGTATCTTATATTCCGAAAGACACGGTTATTGGTCTTTCGAAAATAAATCGGTTAGTGGGTTTCTTTGCTCAGCGTCCTCAGGTGCAAGAACGCTTAACACAGCAAGTGTTAGTAGCATTGCAGACATTGACGAATACCGACGATGTAGCCGTAAGTATTAATGCGACCCACTATTGCGTGAAAGCGAGAGGGATCCGTGATACCAATTCATATACCAAAACGTCTGCATTAGGTGGCCGCTTCTTAACGGACAGTGAACTTAAACGAGAGTTTTTCCGTTAACAAACATTTGTTGCTAACATTAAAAAACCGCTGGATTCAGCGGTTTTTTTATTTCTAAGCCCCATAAGAAGAGACGTTCACTTTATTACATTCTCAATATCCGACTCATCGACGATAAGATTAATGCTGCCTCCAATTCCATCGGCTGGGGTGAGACTTAGCATTTTTTTGCAGCAGCTACATGATTCATGCTGCTCGTGATACATATCTCGAACGCAATTTAATTGAAAACTATTAATAGTGCCACAGTAGGGGCACATATATTCCAAAGTGCGATCACTTTCCATTGTTTTATCCGTTCCCATGATAAACATATCCATATGACATAATCCGAACGCCGTTGCGTCTTCCACTAGCGGTAGTCTTAGTCTTTCGTTGTCATAAATAGAAAAAACAGAAGACTGCAAGAACCAAACCAGAGCAAACGGTATTACTCCTTTTTTCGCTGCTTTGTTGCTCCTTTTGCTTTAAGCGGCTTTCAATCTAAGCATCACCTATTCAGCGTGCGAAAACTTTCTTCTATTATCCAAAAGTATAGTGTGAATTTCTTCTATTGCCTGTGAAAAAAAGGGGTATTTGTTAAGTTATTGGTGAGAGGGGAAATAAAGCGTGCCTGCACTGGGGTGACTCAGTCAATTACTGGATAATGCCAGCAATCAACTGAGCGTATTATTGAGAATATTAGACAGGCTGCAACCACATTTGTTGATAAGGTGCGAGCTCGAGCGGTGAAGATTCCATCTCAACGGTCTCGTCAGTTAACAAGTCTTTACTTGCTGACTGTTTAAGTGTTGCCAAAAGGCTGCGGTGCAACGATTGTGGGTGTTCACTGAAATTACAGATGACAAGTAGCTTTTGTCCTTCTGTATTTTCTCGTAAAAACGCAAAACAATGTTGATTATCCGTATCTAGTATGTGCGTTTTTGACTGGCCGAAAATAGCATGTTGCTTGCGTGTAGCAATCATTTGCTTCAGCCCTTCAAACACTCGAACGCTAGCGGTTTGAGCATCGTTCGCAGGCGTCGTTGTGCCTAAAGCTAAGGCAGTATCTTCACTATTGACGGCAATACGATTTACCCATCTGTCATCGTGATTTTTCGTCTCGTCGAGTCGGTAGCTGTAATCGTTAAGCTTTGCAATTTCGTCACTTGAGTAAAGCAGTGGAATACCGCCAATACTGAACGTAATACCGTAAAGTAACAGCATCCGTTTTACTGCCTCATCAATAGCCTGAGGGTCGTTGGCTTCTATCGCCCCTTCTAAACCACATAGCGATGCTAACGAGCCACAAACCCGGCAGTCGCCGTTTGACGGGTTTTCTGCGAAAGGCACGCCATTGGCAAAGCTGCCTTCAAACCGGCCAGTGTAGAACTGGTTGAGGAAGTAGCGGTGGTCAAAGGAGTTTATACCTAATTCGTTAGCCACTGCATCATCGAATGTCCATCCAATATCGTCATGACAACGTACATAGTTAACCCAGGTGCAGTCATCTGAAATAGCAAAACTCTTCTTCATTGAATTTGTAAGCAAACGCGTTTTACGCGTTGCCAGCGAGTTCCAAAGCAAAGCCATTAATAACGGGTTATAGGACAGCTGACATTCGTCTTTATCAATGTACTTAAGTACCTCGTCGGGATGAACAATGGCTTCCGACTTAAATACCACGGCCGGTGCTACAATTTGCAAACAGCAGTTAAACGCTTGAATAAGCACGTGTGCTTTTTCTTGGTTTTCACAGTTAGTGCCCATCTCTTTCCAAATAAACGCCAAAGCATCTAAACGTAAGGCGGCACACCCTAAATTCGCAAGAAAAAGCATTTCCGATGTGATGGCATTGAACACTTCAGGATTACTGTAATTTAAGTCCCATTGAAAGCTGTTAAACGTTGTCCACACCCACTTTTCCATTGCCTCATTGTAAGTAAAGCTGCCTCTTCTCACCTGAGGGAAAATTTCTCTTAAGGTGTATTCGTACTGGTCGGGGATGCTTCTGTCGTCAAACAGGTAGTAGTAGTCTTGATACTGCTTATCTCCAGAAAGTGCTGCTTTCGCCCAGGCGTGTTCGTCTGACGTGTGGTTAAACACAAAATCTAGTACCACGTTAATCCCTTCTTTTTGAAGGGCCGCGGTAAGCTTCTCTAAATCTTTAACCGTACCGAGACTTGGGTTTACTTTGCGATAGTCCGACACCGCATAGCCGCCATCACTGTCACCTTTAGGCGCATCGTACAAAGGCATTAGATGTACGTAGGTTACACCGAGCGCTTTGAAGTATGGAATTTTCTCATGCAGGTCGTTTAGCGTGGGGCCCATTAAGTCGACATAACAGGCCATGCCTACTTGCTCCTCATCGCGATACCACAGGGGCGTTTTTAAACGCTGACTGTCTAGCGCCTTAAGCGCAGGCTTTCGACTTTTTAGCCCGTCTCTTAATAATTCGACAAGCTTTTGTAAATGAAAATAGCAGTCGTACTGATGGCCATAAACAAAAGTATACTTCTCGAAAAGGCGAGGGAAGTGGGCCTTCAAACGTCGCGTAAAAGTAGCAGCATCTTTCTTTGTCAGCGCAGATAAATCGGTCGATGCCAAGATGCGGTCTAAACATACACCACTGTCAGCAGCATAGCTCATAGATAACTCCAAAGTGTGACGAAAATGTACGTCAAATCAACCTATCCAAATTAACGGGTTTACAGGGTATTTAAATTCTGTTAACTTTTATCTTAATCGTTTAAGATCGCTTGTCAACATTAACCATTAGATTAATTATCAAGCTGTTTACATCTTAGGCCTAATGAATACTAGCGATAGCTAACGTATTTTTAAGAAGTTTAGCGGGGTTAAGTAAAACCTCTAACACTGCATTTGTGAGACAGACTATGCCCAATCATGATCCTAGTAGCAGAATTATCAGATGGTTGACCTACCTAATGTTTATGATGTTTGCCATGACGTCAGATTCTGTAGGCGAGATAATTAAAGAAGTGAAAGTGGCTTTTTCTGTCACCAATGCACAGGCAAGCTTAATGCACTCTTTACCAATGCTGGGTATAGCATTATCTGGGCTGTTCCTAGGCTTTCTAGCTGACAAGTTAGGACGTAAACCGACCATTATTATCGGCCTCGCGCTCTTTGGACTTGCTTGTTATAGCTTCCTAATTGCTAACGATTTCATGCTGATTGTTAGTTTAATGAGCCTCTCAGGCGTTGCCGTTGGCATATTTAAAACCGGCGCCCTTGCATTAATTGGTGATATATCTTCATCCACTAAACAACATACTGCAACAATGAATGGAGCCGAGGCATTTTTTGGTGTAGGTGCGATTATTGGTCCACTTATCGTTGCTTATCTTATCCATCAAGGCGTAGCGTGGCAGTGGCTTTATGTGATTGCAGGTGGCGTTTGTACGGTACTTATTATTGGCGCTTTACTTGTTAAGTACCCCGACTATTCTCGACACACCGAATCGGGCGAGAAAAAAGTATCGATTGCCCAAAGCCTTAAGTTAGTAAAAAACCCCTATGCATTAGGTTTTTCGGTAGGGGCGTTTTTATATGTTGCGGCGGAAAGTGCAATTTATGTGTGGTTGCCAAGCTATCTGGTGTGTGATGCCACCACATTGAAAGCAACTTACGATTGTTACACAGAAGGCTTCTCACAAACCTTGGCAATATATTCAGTCACTGCCTTTTTTATTCTTAGAGCGGCGGGGCGATTTGTGGGCATTTGGATGATGTCTCACTTTAACTGGTCACTGGTTCTTATGTTATTTACTGGGGCGATAGTATTGTGCTTTGGTTTAGGGCTTTGGGGCGGCAAACAGCTAGCGTTATTCTTATTCCCACTAACGGGTATCTTTATGTCGGTTATTTACCCCACCTTTAATTCCAAAGGAATAAGCTGTTTCCCTAAGCATCAACACGGTAGTGTCGCGGGCGTGATTTTGTTCTTTACTGCTGCGGGCGCAGCGGCAGGGCCCTTCATCATGGGCTTGGTAAGTGACGCGAATGGCGGAGATGCTAAATACGGGTTCATGGTGGCGACAGGCTTTGCTGCGCTGCTATTTGTTGGGTTGGTATACAACTATGTTAAAAACCCGACGAAAGAGCGTCTGGCTGAGATTGAAGCAAGCGAATACGCTAATTAAATTCACTATTAGCTAACACCTTTCTTAATCGGCTTATCAGCCCTACATTCACACGTGCCGGTCTTGCTACCGGCACTGGTTTTTCCCCACGTTGTTGTTTAAGCTTCAAATATTCACATCTCACATTCGTAATAACGCTCAATGGATGAATTAAAACAAGCGCAGGCACTCTACGACACCCTGGTAGAATTTGCCGTGACCTACAGTTTTCAAATTGTGGGTGCCATCATCATTTTTCTTATTGGCTGGTGGGTAGCTAATAAAATAGGCCATGTGGTTGAAAACCTGATGGTCAATAGAAATATCGACGTTACGCTAAGCCGTTTTACCGGCGGGGTGTGCAAGTTGGCGGTATTGGGTATCGTTATCATAATTGCACTTGGCAATGTGGGGATCAGCGTAACGCCGCTCATCGCCGCATTAGGTGCTATCGGTTTAGGCGCGGGATTAGCCATTCAAGGCATGCTAGCAAACTACGCTGCGGGCTTTACCATTATTATTACCCGTCCCTTCGTTATTGGAGATACCATTCGGGTTCGCGGTGTTGCAGGCGTGGTCGACCAAGTCATGCTGCCCTATACCATCCTTATCGATGAAGATAACGTGCACATTCAAATTCCCAACAAATTAATTGTGGGAGAAATTCTTCACAACTCGGCAGAAAACATGCTGATAGAGCTTGAGATTGGCGTAGCATATTCAAGCAATGTAGATGATGTTATAAAGGTAATTCGCGCCGCTGTTGAACAAGTAGAAGGCATTAGTGCAGAAAAGTCACCGGCGATAGGCGTAGATAATTTCGGGGATAGCAGTATTAACTTCGGAGTGCGGGTATGGGCGCCCGCGGTGAGACATTTTGAAGTCCGTTATGCGTTAAATCGGGCCGTCTTTAATGCGCTGCAACAGCACGATATAGATATTCCATTCCCGCAGCGAGAAGTGAGAATGCTCGACTAGTTTCGTATTAACCGCGCGTTAAACGCGTTCAATCATTAATAAAGTGCCGAATGAACAGCTGATGTTATTCGGCATTTTATTACCTCTATCTGTAGCCACTTAAAGTTCGTAAAGCTCTAATGGCAGACCGTCCGGATCCTGGAAAAACGTAAAGCGCTTTTGGGTATATTCGTCCGTGCGTACGGGCTCACATTCCACCCCCTTACTCGTTAGTTGATGAATCACTTCATCAAGCGAATCGACTTTAAACGCGAGGTGTCTTAAGCCCTGAGCCTCAGGGCGAGATGGTCTTTTAGGCGCATCAGGGAACGAAAATAGTTCAATCTGACTACCGTCAGGTAATGCAAGGTCGCACTTATAAGACTGCCTGGCTTCTCGATAATTTTCATCAATTACCGTAAAGCCAAGTACGTCGGTGTAAAACGCTTTCGAGCGGGGATAGTCGCTACATATTACGGCCACATGGTGAAAGCCTTTCAACATATTTTTTATCCTTTATGTGCGTATTTAGGTTTACGGCATCTCTTGTCCGCGCGCTACTTCAAATAATTTGTACCAATGTTCGCGGCTAAGATGAACATCTACGGCTTTTTGGCTCGCCTTAATTCTTTCGATATTGGTACTGCCTAAAACCGGCGCAATGTTGGCAGGGTGTCGCATAAGCCACGATAAGACAATCGCTTCGGCCGTCGTTTGGTATTCACTTGCAAGCTGAGCAACAAGGTCAGCGGTTGCACGTTCTTCGCTGTTTTCTGTCTTTGCACCTGTGTACTTTCCTTGGGCTAAACTCCCCCATGCTTGAAGTTGTACGTTATTCAGCATGCAGTACTCAAGTGTCCCTGGCGCATAACCCGTATTACGGTTAGCAGCGCTGTTGGTAGTAATGCCATCCTCAAGCCAATCTCTAAAGCCAAGGCTCATTTCTAATTGATTGGCAACAATAGGGGTAGAGAGCGCAGACTGAAGGTAGTTAATCTGGTGTCCGTGCATGTTCGAAACGCCCACGTGCTTAATCTTCCCTTGTTGTTGAAGTAGCTGAAGTGTGCCCGCCACCTCTTCTAACTCCATAAGAGGGTCTGGACGGTGAAGTAGCAACGTATCTAATTGCTCAATGCCAAGCCGGGTAAGAATACCCTCTACAGAGTTATGGATATGGTTGGCCGAAAAATCGTAGCGCTTTGGTCCCAAATCATCGTCAAAACGTATTGCACACTTAGATTGGATAATCATGTTATCTCTTAAACTAGGTGCAGCTTTTAACGCTTCGCCAAAAGCGATTTCTGCTTTTCCAAATGTATAAATGTCAGCGTGGTCAAAAACGTTGATGTTGAGGTCTAAAACCGTGTCTATGACCGAGCGTGCTTGTGTAATATCGGCTTCAGTAACTGGCGAATTATTCCAACCGCCCCCTAAGCCCATGCATCCATAAATCAAGCGGCTTGCATGTGGGAAATGTTCATTCATTTGTTCTTCTCCTTGTAAGACGGCAGCAAGTGGATAAGACGTTAAGCTCACTTAGTACCCGCATTCACTCATTGCCAATATATCAGGCAATGTAATATGGGCTTTCCCATAATAGAAGCGAGATTAGATGAGTTTATTGCGTACTTCGACAGCTAACCTAAGTGTTTATGGTGCGGTAAAATTGTTTTAGATCACAATTGGTAATTTAGCCTTATCAGTTTATAACCGTATTATATCGCAGTGGAGAGTGTGTATGTTTAAGAAAATCGGTGTCGGGTTCTTAATGAGCGTTTTGCTTGTCGGCCTATCGGCGTGCACAGGCGTACCTGATAAAGTTAAACCCATTCAAGGCTTCGAGCTACCTCGGTATCTGGGGGAATGGTATGAAATAGCCCGGTTTGACCATAGCTTTGAAGAAGGATTAACAGAAGTCACTGCAACCTATAGCATGCGCGACGACGGGGGCGTTAAGGTTATCAATCGTGGGTATTCAAAAGAAGCCGGCACGTGGGATGAAGCCGAGGGCAAAGCATACTTTGTAGAGTCAGCTACAACGGGGCACCTTAAAGTTTCGTTTTTTGGCCCCTTTTACGCCAGTTACGTCATTATGGCGCTAGACAAAGAAGACTATCAGTACGCACTGATAACCGGGCCTGACAAAGATTACTTGTGGATTTTAGCGCGCACGCCTTCAATATCGAAGGACGTTCGCGCTCAGCTACTAGAGAAAGCCACGGCGGCTGGATATGACGTAAGCAAGCTGATATGGGTAGAGCATGGGCAAGTAGACGCATAGCGCTTTTTCAGTCGAGTTGTTCTGCGCGCAATAAGTTAATTGTGTTATTATTGCGCGCATAGACGCTGTTTGATTAGGTACTAAGAGAGACTCGGCATGCAAACCCTCACCATTACTACGCCAGATGACTGGCACCTTCACTTTCGCGATAACGAAATGCTGGCAGAGACGGTCCCTGCGACTGCGCGTTGTTTTCAGCGCGCTATTGTTATGCCAAACCTTGTACCGCCGGTGGTCAATGCTGAAATGGCAATGGCTTATAAGTCGCGTATTGAAGCGGCTCGTCCAAACGGGAGCAGCTTTGAGCCACTTATGACGCTGTTTCTTACAAATCAAACCACGCCGCAGGATATTATTGATGCAAAACAGGCAGGCGTTACCGCGTGTAAGCTTTATCCAGCAGGCGCCACCACAAACTCAGATGCCGCTGTAAAAGGTATTCAGGCTTTATACCCTGTGTTTCAAGCCATGCAAGAACAAGGCTTGTTGTTACTTATTCACGGTGAAGTGACCGAACATCACATTGATATTTTTGACCGTGAGAAAGTGTTTATCGATACGCATTTATCTCCTATTGTTGAGGCATTCCCGAAGCTGAAAGTGGTGTTTGAGCATATTACAACGGCTGATGCAGCAAGCTTTGTGGCGGGTGCGAGCGAATATGTGGGGGCAACCATTACACCGCAGCATTTGCTTTTAAATCGCAACGACTTATTAGTTGGCGGCGTACGCCCGCACAATTACTGCTTACCTGTGCTTAAGCGCAATACCCATCAACAAGCGCTGCGCGACATGGTGGCAAGCGGCAATAAAAAATTCTTTTTAGGTACAGATTCAGCGCCGCACGCGAAGCACAAAAAAGAGAATGCTTGCGGGTGTGCAGGCTGTTACAGCGCATGGTCGGCCATTGAGCTTTATGCCGAAGTGTTTGAGCAACTAGGCGCAATAGATAAGTTAGAAGGTTTTGCGAGCCATTATGGCGCAGATTTTTATGGTTTAGCGCGAAATACGACTACAATGACGTTAGTTAAAGAATCGTGGACAGTGCCTGAACAAGTAACCTTAGCTGATGGCACCGAAATGGTTCCATTTTTTGCGGGGCAAACCCTACAGTGGAAATTAGAAAAGGCATTTCAAGCATAGTTCTGGTCTTTTCACGTGCCCTAGGGAACCTCTCCACTAGGGCATAAACCCTCTTTTATACCCACACCGCTAGGTTCATCATACCGAACAGGATGAAGTGCACCTTTGGAACCCAAATTAATGACAGTTGAAACACTAAAGCAATTAGATATAAATCCCGCCATCACAAAGGCATTGGACTCACAAGGCATTCACCAGCTTTCTCCTATTCAAGCCCAATCGCTTCCCGACGCTTTACAGGGCAAAGATGTGATTGGTCAAGCGCAAACCGGGAGTGGTAAAACGCTTTGTTTCGTGATCCCCGCGCTTGAAAAAATTGAAGTTAATGACTTCTCAACTCAGGCGATAATGTTGTGCCCAACTCGTGAGCTTGCAGAACAAGTCGCGCAGCAGTGTCGCTCTGCGGCGAAAGATATAGGTAACATCAAGGTGACAACCTTGTGTGGTGGTCAGCCGATGGGGCCGCAGATACAGTCTCTCAAACATAGTCCTCATATTATTGTAGGTACGCCGGGTCGCGTAATGGATCACGTTGAAAAACGCCGTATAGATTTGCGTAATGTAAAACTGCGTGTGTTAGATGAAGCCGATCGCATGTTAGATATGGGCTTTGAGGATGACCTACGCATTATCTTTGGTCAAACGCCAAAGCAGGTGCAAACCCTGCTGTTTTCTGCCACCTTCACTGAACAAATAGAGCGTGTCGCTAAGCAATATCTGCACAATCCGGTAACCTGCAAAGTTGAGTCTCAAGAGAATAAGCCTGCCATCACTCAGCTGGGATACAACGTACTGCCTCATACCCGCACGCAGGCACTAAAAGCGGTGTTAACGGAATATCAGCCTAAAAATGCCATTGTTTTCTGTAATCGTAAAACGCAGGTAAATGACGTAGTTGATGAACTGATAGAAGACGGTTTTAGCGCTAAAGGGCTTCAGGGAGATATGGAGCAGCACCAAAGAACCTCAGTGTTAATGCAGTTTGCCAGCGACTCACTGCAAGTGCTAGTTGCCACCGATGTAGCCGCTCGCGGACTAGATATCGACGATGTTGCCTGTGTAATCAATTACACTGTAAGCGAAGAGCCCGAAACCCATATTCACCGTATAGGACGTACAGCGCGAGCTGGGGCGAAAGGCATGGCCATAACGCTGGTAAGTGAGGAAGAGGAGCATTTCCTAAGAAAAATAGAAGTGCTACAGGAAAGTGATATTCCGCTAAAAGGGGCGCAAAGCCTACGCTTTCATAAAAACAAAATTACCCAGCCCGAGTTTACTTGTATTTCATTGAGTGCCGGTAAAAAAGAAAAGCTTCGTCCTGGTGACTTAGTCGGTGCGTTGACCAAAGATGCGGGTATTCCCGGTGATGACCTCGGTAAAATTAAAGTTCAGAACAGCATGAGTTTTGTAGCGGTGAAAACGCGAAGCGTGAAAAAAGCCATGACGCAATTCAGAGAGGGCAAAATTAAAGGTAAGCGTATTAGAGCAAGAAAGCTTTAAAGACTGCAGGACAACTTTAAAAAGGCAAGATGCTTATGGTCGCTGAAACAGACTTGACTGTGTTATTGAAAAACTTAAACCCTGTAGCGAGTAGTGAAAATTATGTTTTCACGACCTTACCAGCTAACAAGTTGACCACTACGCTTGTTTCAGCGGCGAAGGGCATGTTTCAAGAACGAGAGGGCACTACGCTTATCTTGCCGTTAGCTGCAGCTAAGCAAGCGGAACTGCAATTTGAAGGGTGTTATCGGTGTATAACCTGTGAAGTGCACTCAAGTTTAGAAGCCGTAGGGATGACAGCAGCGATGTCTTCGGCGTTGGGAAAAGCGGGGATTAGTGCCAATGTGGTAGCCGCTTATTACCACGACCACATTTTTGTGCCTGTCGAAAACGTTGATTTAGCGCTTGAGGTCTTAGCCTCATTGTCTCATTAATCCCGCAGGCTCTTGGCCAGTGAGAATGCATGAATAAGCGTTGGCATTGAGCAGTATCGTGCGCCGCAGTAAACTATTACTACTTGATTATCGTTACCCAACAAAAAAAGCCCCAGTTTGGTGAACAAACGTGGGGCTTTAGCTATCGTGTTTTATGTGCGCTACTCAACCAGCTCGACTTACCAAATTTTCACGCGTTCTTCCGGTGGTAAATACAACGCATCGTCTTCGGTCACGTTAAACGCTTCGTAGAATTCAGGTACGTTGCGAACAGCACCGTTAGTGCGGAACTTCGTAGGTGAATGGGTATCGGTTTGTACTTGGCTGCGCAAGGCTTCCTCACGGTATTTGCTGGCCCACACTTGCCCATAACCAATGAAAACACGCTGGTCGCCAGTGAAGCCGTCTAGTTCAGGGGCTTCTTCACCATCAAGCGACAAATGATAAGCTTTTAAAGCGATACTGATACCGCCAAGGTCGCCAATGTTTTCACCGAGCGTATATTCACCGTTTACGTGTAAATCAGGCAAAACTTCAAATTGGTTGTACTGTTCAACCAAGTTTGCTGTGCGTGCTTCAAACTCGCCGCGATCTTCATCAGTCCACCAGTTTCTAAGTACGCCATCACCGTCGAACGTTGAGCCTGAATCGTCGAAGCCGTGACCAATTTCGTGACCAATAACCGCGCCAATACCGCCGTAGTTAACGGCATCTTCGGCGTTCATATCGAAAAACGGAGGTTGAAGGATAGCGGCTGGAAATACAATCTCGTTTAGCGGCGGGTTGTAGTAAGCATTAACCGTTTGCGGTGTCATTCCCCATTCATGGGTCCACACTGGGCCGCCTTGTTTCTTAAGCATTTCTTCGTAAAGTACGTCTGAAGAACGCTTAAGGTTTCCGAACAAGTCACCGGCTTTAACCGTAAGGGCTGAATAATCTCTCCACTGGTCTGGGTAACCAATTTTTACGGTAAACTTAGATAGCTTATCTAAGGCTTGGGCACGGGTTTCATCCGTCATCCAGTCAAGGTTTTCAATACTTTCTTTGTACGCCAAGATCAGGTTACTTACCATTTCCATCATGCGTTCTTTCGCGGCTGGTGGAAAATGCTGCTTCACATAAACCTTACCAATAAGCTCGCCCACGTGGGCATTTGATAGACTCACCGCACGGCGCCACTGTGGCTGCTGTTCTTCTACGCCGCGAAGTACTTTGCTGTAAAAGTTGAAGTTTGCTTCATCTAATTCAGCGCTTAGGCGACTGGCCGAAGCATTCAATAGGCCCCATTTAAGGAAGGTCTTCCAATCTTTTAGCGACGTTTCTGCAATAACACCATCAATGTTTTGCATATAGTCTTTTTGCAAGATACCTAATGAAGGAATGTCGCTAACGTCAGCTTCGGCAAGATAAGCGTCCCAGTCGAACTTAGGCATTAATGCTTTTAGCTCTTCAATGGTTAGCTTATTGTAGTTGGCGGCAAAGTTACGGGCTTGCTCTTTTTTCATGTGCAGTTGAGCTATTTTAGTCTCAAGTGCGAAAAGCATATCAGCGCTTTCTTTAGGCGCTTCGAAACCGGCTAATTCAAACATGGTTTGGATATGTTTAACGTAGGCATCACGGATAGTTTGTGATGAGTCATCATCGTTAAAATAGTACTCACGTTCGGGCAGCCCTAAGCCCGATTGCCATGTATACATTAGATATTCTTTTGGCGATTTAAGGTCTGGGTACTGGGTAAGGCTAAACGGTGTGCCATATCCATAGCGTGCCGCATAGGCAAAATATTCAGCCAAATCTGTGTAGTCTTCAATGGTGTCTATTTTTGCAAGCTCTGGCTTAAGGGGCGTGGTACCCAGCTCATTACGCGTTTCCATGTCCATATAAGCACGGTAAAAGTCACCCACTTTTTGCTCATCGCTTCCGGCTTTAAAGTCGCCTTCGGCTGAGGACTTAATGATATCCATAACGTGATCTTGCGCTTCGTCGCGAAGAATAACAAAAGAACCGTAACTCGATTTATCGGCTGGAATTTCAAAATTATCAAACCAGTTACCGTTTACATAGCGAAAGAAATCATCTCCAGGGTCAACAGTCAGATCCATATTTTCCTTAATGACACCTGATGAAAGCTGTTGTTGGGCTTCTTCAGCGGCCACGCTTTGGGACTGTTGTTCTGTTGATGTATTTTGTGGGCTACAAGCTGTTAAGGCCAGTGCCACGCTTAAGCTTAAAACGCTACGTAACATATGGGTGCTTCCTTTTTTAATTCTATTGAGCAGTTATTAACGCTGCTTATTGTTCTTAGCGTGTGATGAAACCCGTTTTATTTCTTCTGCTTAAAAGCAAAAGTGATACGGACACGCTTTTTGATTTTTCTCGCTAACTTTTAGCATGGCGGTGGTAATAGAAAAAGTGTTTATAGTGAAAATACACAGCTTGTAACAACTTGTAAGGCTAAATTCGCTATAGTGCTTTTGTTCTGACCTCATCACAACATTCAAGGATCGGCTATGGAGTTACACAATACCCCTTTTGATAGCGTATCACCTTGCGAGTACGCCGACGCGCTGCCAAGGAATCAGTTCATGCATTACGCGATAAAACCTTTGTGGGAAGACATGCCTCGCATTGCAGGGCCGGCATTCACCGTAAAGTGTGAGCCCGGTGATCACCTTATGCTGCATGCGGCCATCTATCGCGCAAGTCCTGGTGATATTATTGTGGTGGAAGCCGACGATGAATTTGCTGTGGCCGGTGGTAATGTATGTGCTATTGCGCAATCTCGCGGAATAAAAGGTTTTGTTATTGATGGCGTCATTCGCGATATTGCTGAAACACGGGACAATGCGTTTCCTGTTTTTGCGCGCGGTGTTGTGCCTAAGCCGGGAGCGAAAAAATGTATCTCGCCACTGAATCAGACAATATCTTGCGGTGGCGTAACCGTGGAAGGGGGAGATATTATTGTTGCAGATGAAGAGGGGATTGCGGTTATACCGCAGGCAGAAGCACTTAGCGCGTTTGAAATAGCAAAACAACGCGCAGACAAAGATAGCGCAATGTCTCTTGAACAATGGCAAGCCGAACATTCAGAAAAAGTAGAAAGTATTCTTGCTAAGCTGGGTTATGAAGACTGAATTAAACCCTAGTTAGCCTTTTGCCACGTTGTCCGCCTTTATCAGTATTGGGCGTGCAGCGTAAAATGGGCCGATGCAAAACTTTTTTATCGCGGAGTTCTTGCAATATCGATAAATATTAAGCGATTTTAAACCGGCTTTGCGGTGAAAATACGCCGCAAAGTTCAACACCTTCCCTTATATCGTGTAGAATTGTGACCCAGCATTTTGGGGCATACGTAAACGTGCTCTGTCATTGAATTAAAAACGAGTTCTACATGTTTTCATTTTTCGAAAAGCTTACCCAGCCTTTTCCTGATACGTCTCCTAGTCAACCGCCGAAGGGTTTAGTGGCTTTTTGTAAGTATTATACTCAAGGCATGTGGGGCGTGATCCTTACTGTTTCCGTGCTCAGTGCAATCGTTGCCATGCTAGAAGTGGCACTGTTTGGCTTTCTAGGGCAGCTGGTAGACTGGTTCTCCGAGCAAAATCGCGAGACATTTTTGGCTGACCAAAAGTTTACGCTTATTGGGATGGGGGTTACGGTACTTGTTCTTATTCCCCTGTTTATATTGCTTCGCTCCCTATTTTCCCGTCAGTCTTTAATGGGGAACTACCCCATGCGAATTAGATGGCAAGCCCATCGGTATTTACTGGGGCAAAGCTTAACCTTCTTTCACGATGAATTTGCAGGGCGTGTAGCCACCAAAGTCATGCAAACCGCGCTATCGGTGAGAGAAACCGTGACCAAGGTACTCGACCTGTTGGTGTATATCAGCGTGTACTTTATCTCGATGGTGGTACTCATCTTTAGTACAGACTGGCGTTTAGCCATGCCGCTTATTGTATGGTTTTTTGTCTATATTGGTATTTTGAAGGTATTGGTACCCAAACTAAAAGAAGTGTCTCAAAAGCAGGCCGATGCACGCTCGCTAATGACAGGGCGTATTGTGGATAGCTACACCAATATCACTACCGTCAAACTGTTTTCTCATAGCCGCCGAGAGGCCGACTATGCCAAAGAAAGCATGGATGGTTTTCTGCAAACCGTTTACCCGCAAATGCGTTTAGTGACGGTATTAGAATTCTGTGTGGAAATGGCTAACGCTATTCTCATTTTTACCATAGGTGCATTATCTGTGTATTTATGGATGGAAAATATCGCAAGCCCTGGCGACATTGCTATTGCTATTAGCCTTTGTTTACGATTGAACGGTATGTCGCATTGGGTGATGTGGGAAGTCTCTGGGTTATTTGAAAACTTAGGCACAGTGCAGGACGGTATGAATACCTTGGCACAACCTATTGCCGTAAAAGACAAGCCTAAGGCCGACGCGTTACAAGTCAACGGTGGCGGTATCAAGTTTGATGATGTGAACTTCTCATACTCGGGCGCAGACGATAAGCCAATTGATGTTTTCACCAATTTAGACTTGACCATTAAGCCTGGCGAAAAAGTGGGCTTAGTGGGACGCTCTGGGGCGGGTAAATCGACCTTGGTTAATTTGCTTATGCGTTTTTACGACACCCAAAGCGGCCGTATTGTTATTGATGGGCAAGATATTACCCACGTAGGGCAAGAAACCCTACGCGCCAAAATTAGCATGGTGACCCAAGACACCTCCCTAATGCACCGTTCGGTAAGAGATAATATTTTATATGGCCGTACTGATGCGACGGAAGAGGATATGATTCGCGCAGCCAAACAGGCTGAAGCACACGACTTTATTCTTACCCTTACCGATAGCTACGGAAGAACAGGGTACGACGCCCATGTGGGGGAACGCGGCGTGAAGCTTTCAGGAGGTCAACGTCAGCGTATTGCTATCGCCCGCGTGTTGTTAAAAGATGCGCCAGTGTTGGTACTTGACGAGGCGACCTCGGCGCTCGATTCAGAGGTAGAGGCAGCCATTCAAGCGTGCTTAGATAAAGTAATGGAAGGCAAAACGGTTCTCGCCATTGCCCACCGTTTATCGACCATAGCCCAAATGGACAGGCTTCTGGTGCTAGATAAAGGCAGTATTGTAGAGCAGGGGACGCACGCGGAGCTTATCGCACACAACGGTATTTATGCCAAGCTATGGGCACATCAAACGGGCGGTTTTATTGGCGTTGAATAGGTGGCATTCTAAATGGAAAGCAATCGCAGATTGGAGAGATAAACCGCTTGTATCTTGAAAGTGGTTAAGTATAATACGCGTCCCTCCCTTGCGATACCGCACTTTCCTTAGAAAAGACGCACAACTCCCAAGGGCAGTGTAAGTAAATTTTGTCTTTTAGACACCACAGGGGTGTAGTTCGAATTGGTAGAACAGCGGTCTCCAAAACCGATGGTTGGGGGTTCGAGTCCCTCCACCCCTGCCAAATTTACTTAATCTACGAATTTTAAATTGCGCCTTCAAAAAGCGCGTAAAACAACGACGCTGTAGTGCTAGGATCGTAACATGAGCGAAAAGACGGAAAATCAGTCCAATGCGTTGGACATGTTTAAATGGGTAGTGGTTTTTGCACTACTTGCCGGTTTAGTAACCGCTAATACAATGTACGGTGAGATTTCGGTACTATACCGTGCCATCGCGATTGTTGTAGTTGTTGGTATAGCTGGTTTCATCGCGGCAACGACTGAAAAAGGTAGTACCTTCTTGAGCTTTGCTAAAGAGTCTCGCACAGAAGTTCGCAAAGTAGTATGGCCAACCCGTCAAGAGGCGAACCAAACTACCCTTATCGTACTTGCAGCGACGTTAGTTATGGCACTAATTTTATGGGGACTAGACGGCATCATCGTTCGTGTAGTTGGCTTTATTACTGGAATAGGAGCATAAACGTATGTCTGAAGAAGAAGCAGTAAAGAAAAGATGGTACGTAGTTCAAGCCTATTCGCAATACGAAGCTCGCGTTAAAAAGACGTTGCTTGAATACATTAAAATGCACAACATGGAAGACTACTTCGGTCAGGTACTAGTACCAACTGAAGAAGTTGTTGAAATGCGTGCAGGTCAAAAGCGTAAATCTGAGCGTAAGTTCTACCCGGGTTATGTATTGGTAGAAATGGCGATGACCGAAGAGTCATGGCACTTAGTGAAAAGCGTACCTCGCGTACTAGGTTTCATCGGCGGCACCTCTGACCGTCCTATGCCAATTACGCAGAAAGAAGCAGACGCTATCCTAAATCGTCTTGAAGAAAACGTTGATAAGCCAAGACCGAAAACATTGTTCGAGCCAGGCGAAGTGGTTCGCGTTACCGACGGTCCATTTGCCGACTTCAATGGTGTGGTAGAAGAAGTAGACTACGAAAAGAGCCGCGTAAAAGTATCGGTACTTATCTTCGGTCGTTCTACACCAGTAGACCTAGAATTTGGTCAGGTAGAAAAAGGCTAAGCCTTTTATAAATATTCAAAAAAAGACGGTTTGACCGTCTTTTTTTATGCCTGGAATTTGGGAGGCACGATAGGCAATGTACGTTCAATTGAACCTTAAATTACGAACAACATCGCTAACAGTATCGAGGTAAAAACAAATAAATAATACAAAATGTGGCCATAACATTGTGCAAATCTATTGGTATCAGCACACGACGCCCAAAAACCGACTCTGCAAAACTTTTTTAGCGCGTAGTTAATTAACCCTGTCCCACAAAACCATATTAAAAACGATGTCACTGCGACTACTCTTTATAATTTATTCGATTCTTTGCAAGAAGCGTATAAAGCCAGATTGAAACTCCGACAGCGGCAATAACCACGAGCCATTTATAGCTCTGATTTACGAACACCCCAATAGTGAGTGTTGTGATAAATGAAAAAGTGGATACTACTACCGGCTTTATTTTTACCGTGTCGAGTTTGTTAGTTTTAAGTTTGGGTCTAAGTAAAAGAACCCACAAAATAATACCAATGCAAATTTGATGGAATAAAAGTAATAGGTGGTTATTTGCAATAAACGCACTAAAAGAAAAAAGGCCCAACATGGCACATGCCATGTAAAGCCTTGCTAACGGTGTTAATTTCACTTATTCATCCAACGTTTCATTGTAATCTGATATTGCATCGGCTGCTCCAACAATAGTACCGACGCCAGTTCCGATAAGGCCGCCTAATAGTGCACCGAAAGGACCAGCATAAGCACCAAGTGCAGAACCTATACTTGCACCTGTAGCAGCACCTTCCAAACCTCCTTCAAAAGCTGCTTGTGAAATATTGCCTCCAGAGACGGTGTCGATTTGCTCTTCGGTGAGTACTAACGGATTATTCATCATCAGTAAAATACTCCCAAGCAGCTCCTAGGGCAGCGCCTGTAGCAGTTGCGCCTACAGCAACAGGAAAGGTTACAGTAAATCCGACGGCAACGGCAACGCCAACGCCAGTCGCGCCAATACCACCTCCAGTTAAGCCCCCTGATGCAATGTCCCAGCCGTCACCACCTGAAATCTGGTCTAGTTCTTGTTGCGTAAGTAACTCCATTTATATTCCTCCATATTTGCTATTTTGTTTATATATTTGCGTATTAACGCGTTAAAAACTTTCACCTATTTAAAAAAGAAAAAATACTGACCTTTCGATGGTTTTTTATTCTAAATAGCCCTTGCATAGTAATTAATCACCTTATATAATGCGCGCCCTTTTAAACGGAAACGGGAAGCCGATTGAGCAAATAATCTCTGTA
>Ga0114932_10002035_pt1 | contig 22007 bp, 22 predicted proteins | sample 2SBtaG_2_FD_87286 | JGI IMG/M metagenome (GOLD analysis project Ga0114932, IMG submission 87286) | Deep subsurface microbial communities from Kolumbo volcano to uncover new lineages of life (NeLLi) - 2SBTROV12_ACTIVE470 metaG | ecosystem: Environmental > Aquatic > Marine > Volcanic ...
AAGTCATAACCCAAAAACACTTGATATTGATGTGAAAACTGCCACTTCGTCAGGGTTTTCATGTCTATGTATCTTTGTTGCTGATCTTGATGCATCAACTGGTTCAAAGTATCGAATGAAGTTGGATGTGTGCTCATAAATAATGTGCTGACACCCTCTAAATTCGGCAGCAAATGGGCTCGCCACTGTGTTTCATCGGCTGGTAAAATTCTATTAATTACCGCTTTGGCATCTGGCCCCCACATTGAAGCGTAATACTCGGGTATGTCGGCTTTTTCAAAACGATCAGGATGGGTCGAAAATAGCGTAACTGGAATATGGTAAAACAGAGCCTGAGTCGACATTAAAATGACACCCAAAGCAGGCCCCATGAGTATAGCAGCGATAAATTGGCGACTCATGCGTGTATCGTGTTGACTGACATTCAATTTGAATGCTGAACTTGCTAAAAAATACACAAGTACAACCACTATTGAGTCAATAAACAACACAATAAACGGCGAGCTTGGTGTGCTGCTGATCACAAAGAGCAGCATACCGAGAATAAGTAGTGCCCCTTTATTTGCCGATAGCGCAATATACACACCGGTGAAATACGCAAATGTCGCAAGGAGTGCGATATGACCGACATATAGGTAATGCCGAAACTCAATGAGTTCAAGTGACGCACTATCTAGCACAACAAGTATGAAAAGTAATGGCACAACAAGCACAATCATTACAATGCTTAACCCTGCTGCGATCAACGCTTTGAAAATGATTTGCTCTGCTAATGGGCGATGTAACAGATACGCCCAATGGTTCTTCCTTTTATGCAATAAAAATTGCGTCACTGAAAAGATCAAAGGCAGTATTATCGCAAGGCCACTCAGCACAGTGCTGAACATGCCGCGGCCAGCCATAAGGTCGCCCTGACTCGATAAGTAAGCCAGTAAAGCTAGAAATATAAATGCCGCCGTTTTGGCATACGCTTTATAGCGATTAAGCTCAGATAAGAATAGCTCCTTCATGCGGCTGACTCCCTTTTAATTAACCCTTGTAATTTCGGCCATGGCATCAGTATCAAGAATGCAATCAGCGCAGTTGGGCCAGTAATGAGCGAAATCAGTAACCAAAACTTATGCGTTTTATCATCTAATTTGGCTTTTTTGCCAAGATAAAAGATTGAAGCAACAGTGAGTAAACAGCAAAAAACAATCAGTAATGAAAAATTTAAGTCGATCGGCCTCTGCCAAATAAAACCTTCACCTCTTGATGGCTCAGAATTAAACATCAATGTTGAATGCACTAAGTTATCTACAATATTTAGCACCAATGGAGAAAACATTAACTTCTGTTGATGCAGCCAATCTGGCAGCGCTGAAAGCTGAACTTCTTTGCTCACTAATGTGATGTTATCGCCCTCATGAGGAAGGTAAATTAACTTGGCGCCAGCTTTGAGTGCCGCAAATAAATTGCCGTCATGTACCATGAGTACATAACCGTCCATCACCTCAGCCATTACAATCTCAGGTAATGTAGGGTAAGCAAAGTCTAACGACACTTGTTTGATTGGTGCTAGGCCAACCAGGCTGTCAACAAATTCCACTTTATTGAAAAGATAAACTTGCTGGTTTGAGCTCATAAAGATCACATCAAACATAGGTACTGGAGTCGAGGTGAAGTGCTCTTCTGAACCAGTTAATGCAAATTTTAAGTCGATACGTTTATTCTCAAAATCAACTTGATAAAGCTTATTTTTGGTTTGCACATAATGAGCGTTTGTTTGTATTGCCACAGCCACATCGGCAAATTTATTTGACTCTGTCAGCTGGCTTGCTTGGTCTACAAACCCTGTTCGGCCTAAGAAGCCAACTCGTTCACCAGTTTGTCTATCAATACCGACAAATAGCATGTCTGAATGAGAGAACACCCACTTTGTGGTATCTGTCTCTAGCGCAAACTGTCTATGTCGAGTATGTAAGTAAAAGCCATGTTTATGTTGAGGTTTATAAAAATGTGCTCGCGAAAGTGTATTGGTTTTAGCAAGTTTAAGCTGCCTTTGTATCGTATCGCTAAGTGGCTGTTCGATATCTCTGGCAAGCCATTGCATTACCTCAAGGTCGGTGTGCTTTCGTAATAATTCATAATCAAATTGCCCTTGGGTTTCTAATTCGTGCAGCGGTTTCGCTAAGTCGTATTGCTGCGAAGTTAAGCTCAGAGGAATATGGTAATAAAAAGCTTTTAACGATATTAAACCCACGACCGCAACAGGCTGAATAAAAAGCATAGCAATGGCGATGAATCGCTTAGATGTTTGCTCTGCAGCAAGATTAACGCGAAAAGAAGCATAAGCTAAATAACCGCTAAACAATAAGAACATTGAATCTAACAGCAAGAAATACAACACACTTTCTTGGCGTCTTAAAATCAAATAGGTGAGTGAGAACAATACGCCAATTGCGAGTTTATTGTTTGCCAACGCAATAAATTGACCCAAGGTATAGCCACATAGCATGACCAAAAATGCATGTAGAACGTTTGTGTAATGTCTTGCTTCAACCACCTGCTGTGTCGTGACATCTGCAATCAACACATTCACTAAAAATGGCAGAATAAAGGCAATAAAAAGTAGTAATGCACCGGCTAAACTTAGAGCAAAATAAATTCGCCCTTTAGATAAAGGTCGATGCATCAGGTAGATCCAATGGTTCTTTCTTCTATGCAAAGACACAGACACCAGTCCAAATAACACCCCAACAGCAACGCCACCTAAAATAATGAAAAGATGTAACTCAGATTGCGGCTCTACCACTGAGAAAAATTTGCTGAATGTGCTCCACAGCACCAACTGAAGTAGGCATATGCCCCAAGCAAAAAGTTGGTAGCGCTGATATTCACTTTTGAATAAATCAAACATCACGCTCTCCTACTTTGGTGCTCGGTGATTTTTTGCCAAGATAGAAGCGATGGCTTTATCTAAGCTAACCGGGACTTGCGTGGCGGCTTCTATGCCAAGTGCATTAAGCTTTTCTAATGCCTCTGCGGCCTCTAAGTCAGCCAAAACTAAGTGAGTTTGTTCGTCTATAATACGTGCCGAAAGTACGTTACCCAGTGTGCTAAGTTGTGACTCACTCAGGGCCTCATCAAAGATCCAATACGTCACCATATCGCTGAATTTTTCAGGGCATTCGTTATATTTCATCTCGCCATTTTCAATCACAATTAACTGTTCAGCGACACGTTCTATCTCTTCCATCTGATGCGAGCAGTACACTATGGTGGTGTCGATATCTGCTTGGGTGAACATCAGAGCTTCTAGAAACGCCTGCTTGGCAACGACGTCTAAACCCAACGTTGGCTCATCTAAAATCAGCACTTCTGGCGCTTGCGCTAAGGCCATAGCAAGATTTAAACCCGCCCTTTCACCACGAGATAACGCCGATACTTTTTGTGACTGCTCAACCTTAAAGTTACCGATCACACTGTCATAGAGATCTTGTCGCCAGTTTTTATAAAGATTTTTCTGCATGGCGGTCACTTCATGGACTTTCATCCAGGTTGGCAGAGTATGCTCTTCGTTCACATAGCCAATACGACCTCTGTGTTCAGGCTCTAAAGACTGACTGTTATGACCCAAGATAAAAGACTCACCGGAGGTCGGGGCATCGAGTCCTAGGAGTATTCTAAATAAGGTACTTTTACCCGCACCATTAGCACCAATCACGGCATGAATGCCACCCTGTGCTATTTTCAAATTAAGAGATTGGATCGCGACTTTCTTTCCTAAACGCTTATGCAGTGCTCGGGTTTCGATAATGTAATTAGCCATAACTAACGCTCTTTATCTTGCTTATTAATCGTTTGTAACTGCCCTTGTATATGCTCAATAATCTCTCGGTGACTAAAGCCCAAGCTGATGATCTCATTTATGAAAACATCGGTAGCTTGATCAAGCTTTTGCGTTCGCTCTTCCTCAGATAAAGTGCACTGTTGCTGAGTCACAAAAAGGCCTAAACCCTTCTTTGATTCGACTAAGCCAAGGTCAGTTAATTCGTTGTAGGCTTTGGCTACCGTATTTGCGTTAATGGTCAATTGCATTGCCAAGCCACGCACACTGGGTAACTTACTTCCTGTTGGTAATGTTCCGCTGGCAATCTCTTTTCGAATGCCATCGACAATTTGACGAAAAATCGGCCGAGCGTCCCCGGTCACAATTTGTATCGCCAGTGCAGTAGTTTTTGTCATTAGCTAATTATTCACTGTACTATCTGTAGTAGTACAGTAGATCGAGTGTACCACTTCGTCAATAGTACAGTTTGAGTTATTTTATTTATCTATATAAATCATATTGTTGGTTTTTATTTTTTGTTTAAAAATGATTTTAAAGGCAAGTAAGGAGGCATTTCTATGTATGAATGCATGGCTGTTTGACACTTAGAGGCTTTGGTGGTGTTACTTCTGTGCTTTAAAAGAAAACTTTACTGAACACGTATTTATTACATAACTTACTGATGACTTTAACGGCTTTTTTTTGAGAACACTTTACCCAAGCATATCATTTGATTAGGCTTGTCTAGTTCATTACTTTTTTATTATCGGCATGAAATACAGCTTTAGTAACTTCCAGTTTGACTGTGAGCAAAAGATATTAACCAGTGACGGGCAAATCGTCCCTTTAAATGATAAAGCCGGGAATATATTGGCTTTGTTTGTAATGAGCGATAGTAGGATCATTACTAAAGATGAAATATTAGAAACTGTCTGGGCTGACAGAGTGGTGACTGAACAAGTTGTGTTTCAGAACATCAGTCAGTTGCGAGGCCTATTCGGCAATAATGCGATTAAAACGTTTTCTAAAAAAGGCTACCAATGGAAACTGCCAGTGATAGAACTCACTGAGTTGGCTACTCAACATGAACAAAAAATAACATCTAGTGAACAAAGCAACACAGATGTTGGCAACCCCCCTCCTGGAAAAGAAAAAAGACCGCCGTCGATAAAAAAAGTTTCTTCAACTCATATATTTGCTTTGGTGAGTGTATTAATAATTACTACGTTATTGAGTTGGAGTATTTTTTTTAGTAAGACAACAGAAAACAAACAGCTTAAACCATCGCTGGTTTTTCATTTAAATAGTGAGACAAAAAGCCGCAAAGTGATTGATGAACTCAGCCCTCAACATGTTTTTGATACTGGCATTATAAGCTGGCAGCTCATTAAGCAAGCTCCCTCTGATTTATTAATCGCAACACGACTCCACACCATTAAAAATGCAGTTGCTCTTCAATTTATCGTACAGGGGCAGAATCGTAGCTGGCAAGATCACATCGTGGCGGATAACCCTGATCAAGCACTTCACGCTTTTAACATACTTATTAATGAAATCTCAGATTCTCAATACTTTTCAATTGTCAGTGAGCATGGCGCTTTGGCTCAGTTGAACGTACTCAGCCATCAACTAGCTAATAACCTCTTGATACAGCGAAAGCGATTAAAAACCTTTATTGCAATTGAACAACTATCGCAAGCCAATGCCTTATTAACTGACCTAGAAAATAAGTCTGAATCAACTCTCGAGCAAGCCTTGCTTCTGCTTGCAAAAAACGAAATCGCTAACAAAGCAAAAAATTGGAAGTTAGCTAAGCGAAGCATTACACAAGCAATAGAACTCTTTGAGCACCATGGGCTTAACCACTTAATTGCAAGGGCATATATAAGTGCTTCTTGGGGCTATATAGTTGAACAAAACTTTCGTGAAGGTATGACGGTATTAAATACTGCTGTTATTAATGCCAGAAAAGCGGATCAGCCATTGTTGGAGTTTGAAGCGACGGCTATGCAAGCGTATTTTTCAGGCAAAGTAGGAGAAATAGAGCTTGCCTATGCACAACTAGACACAGCAAAGCAACTGATATCGCTTCATGATTTGGGTGATGAAAACCAAGCTTTGATATATTACTTCGCAGCTTGGATTGAACAAGATAAAACTAAAAAAGTGGCTGCTTATGAGTCGCTTTTAAATACGCCTTTTTCAGCCAAATATACAACTTATTATTACAGTAGTGCTAAATCGTTAAGAAGTATCTACCTACACCAGCAAGCATTTGATAAAGCTGAAGCAACCATTAAATCCTGGCAGTCAAAGTCTTTTCAATCTATCAGTAAGGCTTATATTAAGCTTGCACAGAAACAAGTGCCTATTGGGCTAGAGTTTGCTGAGCTTGCTTTTAATCAAGCTCAGCTTGATCACAGTCGTTATGTGGCATTAGATGCTGCACTGTTACTTATTCAGTTAAACAGTCACTTAAAACAAAGGGCGAAGGCTTATATTGTTCAACAAGCAACGCCACGCTGGTTAGACCAAAACCCATCGGGAAGAGATCTTATAAATAATTAGCCTATAACTTTAAGCCACTGTTAAAGCGCTTTTATCCAGCGTTTAACTGGCTTGACCCATTCAGGAATAGGTCGATAAAAGGCACCATGTTCTAGCCCTGTATTTATCGCTATTTCTTCAAATGACTCAGCTTGAGTGCTTTTAGTTTTAAGTGCCTTACAAGTGTTTGCTTTGTCAGTTTTCTCGTAAATAGACAAGACACGGCCATATACCTTTATGTCTGTGTGTTGTTTAAAAACAAGTCGACCACAGCCTGCAAGTAAAATCGTATTAACCCCTAAATCTGATACCTTGTCTGAAGTAAGACCTGTTATGAAAGCGCCCTTCGAAAAACCCATAATAGTGATATTTTTGGCATCTACACCTTGTGCTACCAAGCTTCTTATTTGTTTATTAAGCTCATAAGCATATTTATATGGGTCAGTGTTTTTTGACCTATGAAAAGCAATCAAATTGTAACTCTCATCAGCAAGTGCAGCCTTTATTGCAGGAAAATCATAAAGCCCCCAGCCATTTTTAGTATTGACAGGCTTGGGATTATCCCCTTCGACAATGTAACCATGAGAGTAAAATATATACTTTTCTTGAGGTTTTATCTGCGTTGGAAACTCAGAGTAAACTTCTCCGGCAAAACTATTAAAAGATAAAAGTAGAGCAGCACTTAAACTTATCAGCTTTTTCATTATGTGTATTATTAGTTGTGGATTGAATCGATGTTAAGCAATTCTAAACGGCTTTTAGCTTTGAGATAAGCACTTGTTATGTAACAAGGTATTACAGTTTTATGGTGATTAATGTGGATTTATAACACTCATTTATATAATAAAATGTGCGCTTACTTTTAAGGCCTGTTTACAAGCAACAAAACGCCAGTTAAAGATTGATATCTAATGCATCTTCAAACATATATGAATAAAGCTACTTAGCTCATTTTGCTGCTTGTAACAGTTATGATTTATATTTTACTACTGTCTTCTATCTTAGTTAACTCTATGCCTCCCATAGACCAATAGTCCATGCCTGAGTGCAAAAAGCTTAATTGCAGATTAGACTCGCCTTTTTTCAAGTAAACTTGATTGCGATTAGGCGCTTCTTTATCACCATCGTAAACTATGTCACCAACGTGTTCATTGTTTTGCCAAACTTTATAAAACACGCCGTCATTGCTTGTTCTGCCGCGATAACTAAATTTATACCAGCCATCTTCTTTCACATTAACATTAAAAGAAGCGGATACTTCTTCTTGTGTGTAACCATGATTAATCTTAGTGATGTAGTAAAGTTCTGGTCGCGTTTCGTTCGCCGCACTAAACCCAAGTTTGGCATTAACAAGTTGGCTAACATATTGTATATCTAGGTTTCCTGGGATATCGAGCGTTTTATGATTTGTTTGATAAGCTGCATGGCTTGGCAAACTTCCCACAGTGTTGTTTTTAGCCACGACCCTCAAGCTACCGCCTTCATTAGGTAACGTTACCTTAACTTGATTATTGCTTGCCTGTACCGTGACTAACTTTTCATAGTGTTTTTTAAAAAAGCCGCCCATTAGATGTGAATGAGGTTTGGTGGAGAGATAAACGTCATAGTGCGTCACGCTTTTATCGTCTACTTTTTGCCAACTTAGTTCATAGTTACCCGGATCTAATTGTTTAAGCTGCAAGCTATTAGGTGTAGGCAAAAATGTGGGTCGTGTAGCTTTACGCGCTTGTTGAGCTTGGTTTAATTTACTTGCAAAAGCCAGTGTTGTGTTATTTGGCTTCACTGTTAAGTCGTCAGTAACTAACCGAAAACTTACACCCGCGAATGGCTTAGTTTTTGGAATACGGCCTCGATCACTGTGGTTTGCTGGTGGAGAGTGCCAGCTATAACCTCGGTGTGCAATGCGCTCACACTTGGTAACATCCATTTCTTCAGCAGTGCGCTTTTTATATTCAGGGTAATAACAATTGGCCAATAAGTTTGATGCGTTTCCTAACATATCATACAAACCGAATGGATTAGGGCGATACATACCAACTAACGTGATATAAGGCTCGTTATCGTTACATTGCGTATGCTCTAAAAAACCAACATAACTTGCGCCCACTTGATTTGAAGCCCAATACTCACTCGATTCATCAGCAAAATTACCATATTGACATGCTTGTGTTTGGTTGGTGTCATCGCCCCAAAAGTAATGACTTGTGGTGCCAGCGCGAGTGGCATATTCCCACTCCTGCTCTGTTGGTAACCTAAAAGTAATGCCCGTTTTTTCGCTTAACCAATCTACGTAGTCATAAGTAGCTTGTAACCCTGTACAAGTAACCGGTTGGTATTCACTGATCACATAGCGATGACTTTGCCAGTTTTTATCTCCTTGATCGTTTGGCCCCGATAGCCAGTTTTCAGTTAGAGTATCATTACAGTTCTGCGGCATTTGGTAATTTGTATCTTCAACAAACTGCCTAAACTCAGCCATAGTGACTTGATGCGTTGCCATCATAAATGGTTTTATGGCTACTTTATGAAGCGGTTGTGCACGTTTATCACCAAAAGCAGTGCCCATCATGAATTCGCCTCCGGGGATTTTTACCATGTTTGGTAAAGTGTGATCAGAGGCATTTACTACGCCTATAAAAGTTGCCCCGAGTAAAGCGATACTGGGCGTGAGCTGGCGAATATATGTTGTTTTTGAAGTTGTCATAATTACTTCCTTATTGAAATTTATAGACAGCTTATTTCGCCATTGAACTTTCTTCTTAATAAAAATCTACGGTTTTCTTATTAAAACAATAAGCATATTTATCAGCACCTTGGGTGAATAAAAAAGTGTATTCGATAACTTTTTATTGCTAGTTTCTGCCTGTAAGAACTTATTTTTGAAGATACTCCTAACTTTACTGTGGGTTTGAAATTTAAAAATGCTAAGTTGATTGATTTGGGACATACATTTAGACAACAAAAAGTGCATAAATAACAGAAAAGCCATAATATCCTGATCAGCAACTCATATTGTCGAAAACGTTAATGTAATAAGCACAGTATTAAGACTTTAATAAAAATACCTAAAGTGTAAAATTCTGCTGGTCCAGTTCTCACAAAGTGCTTTATGATGGATAAATTCGACAAACAAATCATTGCTGAATTAAAAAAGAATGCGCGCCAAAGTGTTTCGGCTATTGCTGATACCGTTAGCCTTTCACGCTCTGCCGTAACCGAGAGAATTAAAAAACTCGAACAAAATGGCGTGATTCGGGGCTATCAAGTGCTACTGAGCGAATCTCAAAAAGTTGGCGTGTCTGCTTATTTTGAAATACAACATCAATGCGCGCGTTGCTCTGAAGTCGTGCCTTTGTTTCAGGCAATTCCAGAAGTGGTCACCTGCCGTGGGATCACGGGTGATATGGATTTATTGGTCTTTGTTCAAGCAGAGTCAATGCAGCGCTTGCATGAAATTCGTGAACACCTCGACGCCCAGCCTGATTTTGTGAAGATAAAAACCCATGTAGTAATGAGTGAGTGGATTGATAACCGAGCTGGCTAACGCTCAAAAACTCTTAGATTAATCCCAACATTTAATGATACTTAATCATTTTAAAAACTAAAACTGACATTAGCTTCGTTTGACACTTCTTATTCAGAATAACTAAATCGCAAAGTTTTTGCTTTGTCTATATAAATACTTAAGCGATGGCAAAACGCATGCGTGGTGCTATCGAAGAGTATTCTATAACACCAAATAAAGAGAATAAGTATAAGCGCTCATATTAAACTATAAACGACCAAAACTTCTCATTTTTGCGCTACCTATACTAAAGTTTAGCTAAATAGAAACAAGACTTGGTGATGCATTGCTTTTCATTTTATTACTGATTGAGCTAATTTTACTCATGCTGATCTTTCTGCCTTTGTTGGCACTTAGTGGCGAGCATTACCTGCTCGATTTACTCAGTAACTTTCAACTTCACTTTTTTATATTAGCGCTGTGTTTAAGCATTCCTTTGCTGCTAAAGTCGTTCAAAATCGGCGCGATATCGGCCTTTATTTCAATCGCTATTTTTGCCTTAAGCCACATTTGGTGGTTCAGTAAAACACAGCCATTAGAAACTGAATATTTAAAAGAACACCCCAAACTGCATATCGTGCAGGCTAACTTAAGTTACTACAACCCAGTACTCAGAACCGCTGTTGAAGAACTGAATTCACTCGATGCCGATTTATATCTTTTTTACGAGTTTAACCAAGAACAAAAACCGCTATTTCTTGAAATTGCAGATAGACGTTATAAATTTGGTGATGGTGATTATGATGGCTTTCCTGATGGTATGGCAATAATTAGTAAATACCCACTTATAGATATAAAAAAACACAAAATTTTACCGAGAAAGGGCTCTGTCATTACCTTAATTTTGCAATTGCCAAATCAAAAACTCGACCTCATTTTATTACATCCCCCCTCACCGCGTTCTCCAGATAAATGGCAGAAACGCAATGTGTTATTAGGCAGTGTACAACCTTTGGTTGAACTTACTAAAAATAAGCATATTCTTGTGGCTGGTGACTTTAATACTACACCTTGGTCAAGGCATTATCCTCGTCATCACCACCTTACTCCCTGCTATCAACAAACTGGCATGTATGCATCTTGGCATGCATCTAAATACCTACATCCATACGGATGGTTAACAGGTTTACCCATAGATCATTGTTTGACGAGTAACAGCGTTAAGGTCTCTCAATTCAAAACTCACTCTTTACCGGGTAGTGATCACCTAGCACTAGATTACAACATATTTTTAATTGATTAGTGTTTGATCTTTTTAATCGCGCACGATATAGTCTTGCGCAATCAGAAATAAAAAGGTGCTTAATTTATGTTTTATGATTTAAAAGCGACAAGCTTACAAGGCAAATCAATTAACTTCTCTGACCTAAAAGATAAAGTTGTATTGATCGTTAATACCGCAAGTGAATGTGGTTTTACTTATCAATATGAAGGCTTGCAAAAGCTTCATGAAGAATATGCAGACAAAGGGCTTGTGATTATTGGCTTCCCCTGTAACCAATTTGGCAATCAAGAACCAGGTGATGCAAGTACCATTCAACAAGGGTGTTTAATTAACTATGGTGTAGACTTTTTAATTAGCGAAAAAGTCGATGTAAATGGAAAAGATGCTCACCCGGTATATCAATACTTAAAATCAAAAAAAACAGGCTTCTTTGGCAAAAACATTAAATGGAATTTCACAAAGTTTTTGATAAATCGTCATGGAGAAGTTGAAAACCGCTTTGCGCCAGTAACTAAACCGCAAGCAATCGCTAAAAAGATCGAAAAGCTGCTGTAAAGAGTGTCAACATGCTAAACGATGATTTACTTAGATTAGAAAATCAGTTGTGCTTTCCGCTTTATGCCGCATCTAGGCTGGTAACGCGTCTTTACCAGCCTTTACTTGAAGCCCATGGCCTAACTTATCCGCAATATATTGTTTTATTGATCCTTTGGGAACAAGATGGTTTAACTGTGAGTGATATCGGTGACAAAGCCATGCTAAGCAGCAATACCTTGACACCACTACTGAAAAGAATGCAGACTGCCGAATTATTAGAAAGAGCAAGAAGCGAGTTTGATGAGCGTAAAGTGATCATCAAACTAACGGGTAAAGGGCAAGCATTAAAAAGCGAAGTCGCTTGTATTCCTATACAATTACTTGAGAATAGTCGCATCGATATTGAAAAAGCTAAGCAGTTGAAAAGTCTATTAGACGAACTAATTGGTAAATTAGCATAGCCTTCAATTTAAAAAAGCGCGTTTATGAACCTAACTGTCAAACAAGTTTTCTCTGATGATAAACATATTTATCTTAATTTGGCTCAGGCGTATGAAGCTGAATTTTCAAAGATTGTGGGAAAAGCCCCCGATGAAAATGGCATTTTTCCATTAGACACACAATTAAATGAGTCCACTTTTGGCTTTGTTTGTTATGTTGAAAACGTACCCGCAGGCATTGCCGCAATATCACAAAATAGTGAATATGAATTTGAGGTATGCGAATTCTACATCGTGCCTTATTTCAGAAAGCAGAAACTTGGCATACAGTTTAGCCACAAATTATTTGATTTGTTCAAGGGTCAATGGGAAATCAAGCAGATAGCAGGTGCTGATTATGCCACTCAATTCTGGCAAGAAACTTTGCGTTGTTATCAAGTGGAGCAGTTTAGCGAAGACTACTTTACAGACCCATATTGGGGGAAAGTAACTAGGCAAACATTCTCAAATCTGTAAATATAAGAAAAAACAATAATTAAAATTATGAAGGAACATAACTTAATCTTCTTATCTGCAAGTATTATCTTAGTTGCTTTGATCGACTCTGCAGGAGCACTACTGGGCTTTTGGTCAATTAAAGGTCAAGAAAGAAATATCATCTTAACCATTGAAAGCATGGTTTTGATTTCGTTGCTCATTAATAGTTTGATGATAAAACGGTGGGTCTTTAGAAATACTGAAAACAGCGCTCTCATAAAAATCGCATGGCTCAGTTTTTTAGCGCTTTGTTTTTGCCTTTTGGGCGATGTCACTAACTTCAATCTTCCCGAAACTTTCTACCGGTATGAAAGTGTCATTAAACATGATTATTTAGTCGATTCTATTTATTTCTTTTTACCTGGCTACACCCTACTTTTGCTCGCTGGTATTCGTGCCATTGAATTAAAGAGCAAAGATAAACGTTTTATCAGATACCCTGTGATAGCTGGCTGTGTGGTCGGTATGATCTCAATGGTTATGATGCACCTACCAAATACTGGCTTGTTTATCACAATTAGTACGGGAATTTATGCCATACTGATTGGTGTTGTTGGCTTTACTGGTTTTGCATTTATCTTGTCTTGCGGCGGTTTAAAAGCAACGTTGAACGAGTTCCTTGTTGGCTTTGGGTTTATTCTAGCTGCTGTTGCAGATGCCATCATCGGCAATTTTTGGATTTATGGAAATCAAGGTGAAGGCTTTTATCCGCTAGTCAGATATTTTAACTGGATGGTTTATATTACCTCTCAGTGCTTGGTGATACATTTACCGCATCTACTTGTAATAAATTCTAAGTATTCTCATGATAGAAAACAGCAAGATTCAACCCAGTGATTTTACCGAGGCAGAAATGAACGAACAGTACCAAGCAAATAATATTTTTGCGAAAATTTTAAAAGGCGAAGCGCCTTGTATTAAATTATTTGAAGACGACTATACGCTCGCTTTTATGGATATTATGCCGCAAAAAGAAGGGCATGCTTTAGTAATTCCAAAGCAAGCTGCCACAACCATTTATGACCTCACAGATCAAGCTTCATTAGCTTGCATGAAAACAGTACAGAAAATTGGTAAGGCCGTTGAGCAAGCCTTAAACGTGCAAGGGACTTCGATTGTGCAACACAATGGCAATGCCGCGGGTCAAACTGTGCCGCACTTTCATTTTCATATCATTCCTGGGTCGTTACAAGGTCTAAAAGCGCACGCTGAAGTGAAGGCTGAACCTGAGCATATAGAAAAAGTCGCTCAGAAAATTAAGGCATATATATAACATATGCCTATTACACAAAATTAATCAGAGTTTCGTTCATGTGGTAAATCTGATAAGTACTCAACAAACTCTACTTCAAAACCATCTGGATCTATGAAATACAGGTTTTTTCTAAATGGATGTTCACTGCCAGTCTTATCTATCTCGAATCCCGCCGCTTTCATTCTTTTTGCAAGCGCTTCAATATTTTTAACGACATAGGCAAAGTGCGCAAGACCCACTTGATGCCCTTCTAATTTGCGATTGTTGCCTTCACCATGGTCGCTCATAGCTAAATAATGGTAATCATCACCAAAGTGTACCCACGTGCGCTGTTTGCCATACCACTCTCCCTCACCTTTGCTGCGAATAAACCAATGTGGAAATGCCGCTTGATAAAACTTTAATGAGCGTTCGATATTGCTGACGACTAAATTTACATGTTCTAAATACATAATGCGCTCCTTACTTATTGGCCATGGTTGCGTTAAAAAGTTGCGTGATTTTTTCGATTATTTTCGTGTACTTCATTGTCTTCATCTTTTTATTTTTCTTGTCTGCTGATTTGATGAGGTAACTTTAAAAGCTCAAGTTAGCTTGAGGTAAAGTGCAAATTTTCCGATTGATACCATTGAAGAAATTGATGAGTAACAGAAGAGATTAGTTAAAAGCTAAAAAGAATATGAACATTCAGTTCCGAAACTGTCGAGTAAAGGCCTCTCCCTCCCTTTAGAATTCTCCGCATTAAAAAACTAAAGCCAAAATAGGAACGTATTATGTTTAGAGAATTACATCAACAAGAAGCTCCATTTATACTTTGTAATGTATGGGATGCAGCGAGCGCAGCTATTGCTGAAAAACTTGATTATCAAGCTTTAGGTACATCAAGCGCAGCCATCGCAACGTCTCTTGGTAAAGCAGATGGTCAGAACATCTCTTTTGAAACATTGTTGACAGTAGTTAAACAGATATCAGCTGTGACAAGCTTGCCACTCAGTGTGGATATAGAAGCAGGTTACGCCGACACACCTCAAAAAATTGTTGAAAACATAGCTGAACTCGCAAAGTTAGGGGTGATGGGTATTAATATCGAAGACAGCCAATTAATTAATGGCCGAAGATCTTTAGTCGATATGCATGATTTCAGTGAGAAACTGTCGCAAATTAAGGTGCAATTAAATGACGCAAATATTGAGATGTTTATCAATGTTCGATCAGACACTTACATCGTTGATGCAGCCACAGCTTTACCTGAAACAATCGAACGAATTAGCTTGTACGAAGGAGCAGGGGCTGATGGCATCTTCTTACCTTGCTTAACGGCTCCTGACAATATCAGTAGAATTGTTACACTTTGCTCATTACCACTCAATGTAATGTGCATGCCTGAGCTTGCAAGTTTTGAACAACTTCAGCGACTCGGTGTGAAACGTATTTCTATGGGTAATTTTATTTACGATAATATGCTCGCTCACTTACAAAATACCCTGTTGTCTATTAAGACACAAAATTCGTTTGAACCGTTGAGTCTAGGTTAAAGATCAAAATTTTGGATCACGTATCAGTGAAACTTAACTTTAGTGATTTCTGATACGTTTATCTCAAAGCGCTTTTCAAGTTAATTTAGCCGCCCATTAAGTCACTGTTATCTATTTATGTATACTAGTACGTTTGAAAATATAATTAACCAGAACTGCTTTATCTTAGCTAGGAGAAGTAATGATTGATTTGAGTATTGTGCCGCTATTTTTTATCGCCTCTATTATGCTTGTACTCTCACCGGGGCCTGACCTTTTGCTGATTTCAACTTACTCATCTTCAAGAGGGTTTAAACCGGGATTCATGCTGGCGATTGGTATATTGTTAGCTGGAATAATACAAACCTTGCTAGTCGCTTTTGGGCTAGGCCAAATGATGCAACAAATGCCACCAATTGCGATGACGATAAAGATCATCGGAGCACTCTATTTGGCTTGGCTAGGGGTTAACCTCATTAAGACTTGGTACACCAATCAAACATCACCCAGTAAAGCCTTGACCGTGTCTGAATTAAAGCCAATGCAACTTATAAGTAAGGGGTTGTTGAATAACCTATTGAACCCTAAAGCCTTGTTGTTTTTCAGCTTGTTTTTACCCCAATTTACCAATGAAAACTCAAGTCTGACTGGTCAAATTCTCGTTCTCGGCACTTTGCTGAGCCTCATTGCTTTTACTTTTAACACGCTATTCTCATTCGGATTTAGTAAAATTGGCGCTTATTTTGGAAGCAAACTTCGCTTGGGTAAACATGTAGATGGTTTACTCGGGGTCATATTCTTAGGGTTAGCGACAAGACTTATGACACAAAAGTAACATCATTCAGAACTACATTATTTCTTATCATCGCCGTTATCTTCCTTGCGTTTTGGTTGCTCTTGTTTTGCTTTAGCGACATTTTTGAATGCAGGAGGTGGTATTGGAAACAACGAGATTAAAGGCATCAACGCCATAAATAAATAGGCACCCTTAGGCATTTTTTTGGCCCACTTTGTTGCCCTTTTTGCCAAGATAAGAAACAGGAAGATAATTAATACACCTAACCCTATGGTTAAAATATCCATCTTAATTTCCAGACATTTTGATTAATAGATAAACAGTTTAATTGTGTTTTACCTTCTTTAATTCAAGCCATTACACATAAATTTATGCTCGATAAGTAATTTCACTTTGACAACAAAGCCGAAAAGATCAAATATAAATAACAATTATTATTAATTGCATTTTCAGCTTTACTTATGAGTACCAATAACACACTGATTCAACAGACTATGCTCACTTGGCAAAATACAATATGCGAGGGTAACAACGCATTCGAAAACAATCGCTATATTACTGCAGACAAATTATATCAAGATAGCTTAGAGCACTTAGCTGATATTGGTGGTTTCATAACTTCAAATACACCGCCACCTATATCTTGGGTTATTGATCAATTTGTGCCAGCACTCGTCGTGTCGTACTTGAATTTAGTCGACTCCTCTATGGCTCAAGGAAAGCATGAAATTGCATGTGACTTCTTAGTTGAGGGTTACAACGTGGTTTCTGATTGTGGGCATTGCTTATTGAACACGACCCAAGACGAAAACCACTATTTATTCTCAAAACATCTTTCTCAGCTACAGCATCATTCATTTGCAATCCGTAAGCACCTTGCTCAATCACCTAATTTACTGAACAAGCTAGAAAAGATTTCAGAACCATGTTCCGTCACATCGTTGACTTATCACTAATTTATATCTATCAAAACCGAAGGAGTGCTTAATGCCATTCACACTACCAAAACTAAATTATCAATATGACGCGTTAGAGCCACACATTGATACAAAAACCATGGAAATTCACCATACTCTGCATCATCAAACCTATGTAAATAAAGCAAACGAAGCGCTTGCAGGCACTGAGTTTGCTGAAAAAAGTGACGAGTGGTTATTAAGAAATATCCAAACTTTACCAACCTCTCTTCAAGGTGCAGTGAGAGACCATGTTGGTGGGCATCATAATCACAGTCTATTTTGGGAAGTGATGTCTGAAAACGGCGGGCAGCTGCATGAAGGTAAGTTAGCCGAAGATATCAACAAAGCATTTGGCAACTTTGACACTTTCAAAGAACTTTTCATCAAAGCCGCACTAACACGCTTCGGTAGCGGCTGGGCTTGGCTAGTTGTGAACGAGCAAGGTGAGCTACAAGTAACCAGTTCACTTAATCAAGACAGTCCACTAATGGATAATCTAGTGCCTATTTTAGGCTTAGATGTATGGGAACATGCCTACTACTTGAAGTACCAAAATCGCCGCCCAGAGTATATTAATGCCTTTTTCAATGTCATTAATTGGGCCGATGTAGAGCGCAGATACTTAGCTGCGACAGTATAAAAAACGCAAAAATTAATGTGTGAGTGCTTCAAGTCTTTCAACCTGAAGTACTCCATATCAGACCATTCTTTTCGGTAAATCAAATTTATCAACGTCAATCAAACCAAGGTCTTCAAAATCATTAAGGATTGATATTACATTGCATTGAAATGTTTTTGTTTCAACTTGGGAAAGTCAGTCCGATTTTTATATTTCAAGTACAAGTTGTTAAACACCGCTGTTTTTGAAAGCTTATCCAATTCCGTTAAAAATTGGCGACCCGATTGCTGTTCGGGTGCTTTACAACAGGACTGGTAGGCTTTGATCAGCTCTGCAATGGTTTTATATTGAGCTTGCTGCTGTTTGAGTTGATATTGTGCTTCTATAAAAAATGCCACACCACTCCAATACACGCGCTGCTGGGCGTTGAGTTGCCACATATTGCTACTCACACTCATTAAACGCGCATCTTTAAGATGTGACAATCGATATGTGTTTGATAGTCCGCGTTCAAGCCCTGCTTTTAGCCGCATCATCATATTATCGTGGTTAAAAAGGCCGCTGTCTTTCATAACTTGGTTTTGCAAAAAAGTCGCCAAACCTTCGCTCAACCAGAAATCTTCATATTTTAATAACGGGTGATATAAATGGGCTAACTCGTGATACAGCGTCCAGTCGTTTTTTAATTGTTTGAGACTCGCAAAGCGACTGAATTGTAGCTCAACACCATCTTGGTCACCACGAATGACTTCGGCCCAAGGCACAACTTCAAAAGCAAAATATTGTGGCTTCAGGTAAATAGGTACGGTTGTTTGTGTTAGAGGCCCGAGCGTTTTTTGGGTTACTTCTAAGCCAAAGTTTATCCAGTTTTTTACTTTAATTTGCTGCGCTTCATTGAGCGCTGACAAGCCGATGAAGTCAGCTTTCGTATGAACAAGCTGAGCGGCCAAACTGTATTGAGAAAGCACCAGTATAGAAAATGCCAAGCCATAAATAATGTTCAAACGCCACCTCTTAATACACGGTTTCAGTTACCAAAAAGCAACACTCTCTAAGTGCAATTTTAGATGACCCATAAAAGCGGGTTTTACATTCAGTGCCGTTTTTGGCTAGTACTCCAGCACTATCCACATATAATAACGACAAGAATAGTTATTTGGAGCAACTATGCTCAGTCTCGAAATTTGTCAAAAAGCGCGCTTTTCTAGAGATCCCCGCTTTGATGGCAAGTTCTTCATTGCGGTTAAAACCACGGGTATCTATTGCAGAACTATTTGCCCTGCATCGCCGCCGAAAGAAGAAAACGTAGAGTATTTTAAAAGTGCAGTGCTAGCTGCTGAAGCCGGTTACCGACCATGTTTGCGTTGTCGCCCTGACAGCGCACCGAGTTCGGCTACTTGGCAAGGCAATGGCGCAACATTAAATCGCGCAGTTCGCTTAATTGATGAAGGGGCATTACAGACTGGCTCTATTGTTGAACTCGCTTCACGATTGGGTGTCAGCGACAGATACTTAAGAAGACTATTCAACGAACAAATAGGTGTTTCTCCAAAAGCTTATGCACTTTATCAGCAGTGCTTGTTTGCCAAAAAACTGTTGCACCAAACCAGTTTACCCATTACTGAGATTGCACTTGCCAGTGGCTTTGAGAGTATTCGCCGCTTTAACGATTGCTTCAAACAACAGCTTAAACTCACCCCCACTCAAATGCGCAAGCAAACGCATAAAAGCAATGCAAAACTGACACTAAAGCTATCGTATCGCCCACCATTTGACTGGCATAAGATGCAACGCTTTTTATCTGCCAGACTCATTCCAGGTCTTGAATGGATTGGCGAAAATTTTTATGGCCGTAGCTTTATTTATCAAAGTATTAAAGGACAATTCACCGCTCACCATCAAGCTGAAAAGAACCAATTCTTGGTCGAGATTAGCCTTGAAGACAATCGTGTTCTCAAGCCTGTGGTCAGTAATATTCGCCGCGTGCTGGATTTAGATGCCGAGCTCGAGCAAATAGAGCAAGACTTAACTGACGCGCTTGGCACAAATACGCTGATCAGCTCTGGGTTGCGCTTGCCCGGTATTTGGGATGTGTTCGAAGCGGGTATGCGTGCTATTTTGGGTCAACAAATATCGGTGACTGCTGCCAAAAATTTAGTGATTAAACTGGTTGAAACCTTAGGCGAAAAAGAAGCCAATGACCAAGAGACGCATTGCGAGAGTGTGCTGTACTTCCCCACAGCAGAAACCATAGTGCAAAGCGACTTAGCTTTTTTTAAAATGCCCGAAAGCCGCAAACAAACCATTGCGAGGTTTGCTCAGTTTGTAGTAAACAAACCTATTGAAGCACAAAACCCAGATAATTGGCTGGCACTAAAAGGCATCGGTCCTTGGACAGCAAATTATGCCAAAATGCGCGGCTTAAGCGACCCAGATATATTCCTCGCAACCGATCTAGGGGTAATTAAAGCACTAAAAGCACACGCTGATTTTGACTCAGAAAAAACCGCACCTTGGCGCAGTTACCTTACTTTTCAGCTATGGGACAAACTATGATGTATTGCGACTACTATGAAAGCCCGCTTGGCAGGATGGAAATAAAAGCAACCGATAAAGGAATTTGCCAGGTCATTTTCTGTGGCGAACATCAAGAGCCTGTTGTACCGTCAAAACTCATCACCCTATGTATTACGCAACTTGAAGAATACTTTGCAAACACTCGCCAAAGCTTTGATCTTCCACTGGACCCTGTTGGCACTGAGTTTCAAAAATCAGTCTGGCAAGCATTGTGCAACATTCCATTTGGTCATACTTACTCATATTTACAGCTTGCAGAGCGCCTTAATAATCCAAAAGCAGTGCGCGCCGTGGGTGGCGCAAACGGTAGAAATCCAATAACTCTGATTGTACCTTGTCACCGAGTTATTGGTGCTTCAGGCACACTAACCGGTTACGCAGGAGGCGTTGTGCGAAAACAATGGTTACTAGCACACGAATGCGTATCAGGATTTGCCAAACCGCTCGTACTGGATGAAGTGGTTAATACTCGTCAAGATAAGACGCAATTTTTGCGCTAGTCACATTATGAAAGAACGATCTGAAACTACCTGCATATCGTAATAACAAAAGTTTAGTATTTTAGGGCACTTAATTATTTGTATGGATAAAAGTAAATCAGTTCCAACGTCTCGCTTTTCTCGACTCAGTAAATTTGGCTTACTCGCCTCAAAAGTTGCCGGCAATGTACTAATAGATAGTGCAAAGTCTGTCGCCAAAGGTGAAAAACTCGATAAACAGTCGTTAATTTTATCTCCCAAAAATATTGAAAACTTAGCTGAGCAGCTCGCTCAACTTAGAGGTGCAGCCATGAAGTTGGGGCAGCTTTTATCTATGGACTCGGGTGAGGTTTTGCCTCCCGAATTAAGTAAATTATTGTCAAGGCTAAGATCTGAAGGTCATGCTATGCCCCATAAACAGCTAGTCGGTGTTCTTAAATCACACTGGGGAGATAACTGGCTCAACAAATTTTCACACATTGAGCTTAAGCCATTTGCTGCTGCTTCAATTGGCCAAGTACACAAGGCGACACTCGAAAACGGCCAAAAGTTGGCGGTAAAAATTCAATACCCGGGGATTGCAAAAAGCATAAAAAGCGATGTCGATAATCTTGCAAGCCTTCTAAAAATGAGTGGCTTATTACCCAAGCATATCGACATAGCACCACTTATTGCCGAGGCAAAACAACAACTTTTAGACGAATCTGATTATCAACTCGAAGCTTGTCACTTACAGCACTATCAAGAGAATCTTGCAAGCTTCGAGCAATTTAAGATACCCAAGGTGATTAACGATTTAACCACTGAGCAAATTCTCAGTATGGAATTTGTTGAAGGCATTGACTTAGAAGCCTGTGTGTCTTTGCCGCAAGCACAACGTGACGCCCTTGCTAGCAACTTAATCTATTTATTCTTCTTTGAGCTCTTAAAATTTAATACTGTGCAAACAGATCCTAACTTTGGCAATTATCTTTATCAGCCCGATACCGGCAAAATAGTATTACTCGACTTTGGTGCAACTCGAGTGCTTACGCAGGTCGTCTGTAATGGTTATTTTGCGCTCTTTTCGGGTGCCCTATCTGAAAACCGTAATTTAGTTGCTTCAGCCGCAGAACAAATTGGTTACTTCGATTCAGAGATCGACTT